>Ga0255758_10000110_pt1 | contig 82371 bp, 73 predicted proteins | sample 011ome_24_FD_179958 | JGI IMG/M metagenome (GOLD analysis project Ga0255758, IMG submission 179958) | Coastal salt marsh microbial communities from the Groves Creek Marsh, Skidaway Island, Georgia - 011513CT metaG (version 2) | ecosystem: Environmental > Aquatic > Marine > Intertidal zone >... | reverse complement strand
ATGCGACCGGGAGTGTATAATAAGGCTAGACTCTTCGAACAATATAAAGATCAATTGATGTCAGCTGATATACGGATCGCACTTTGGCGTGATCCTATTGATAAATTTGTAAGTGGGTTTTATCATACTATGAGCAATCCAGCAAATAAAAATTTGTGGATAAAATCACCCAGTCTATCTAACTTTCTCAAAGACTTCCATGTTTATAAACAAAATCCAAATGTTCAAGATCATTGCGAATCCAATACTGCTAGGCTAGGCCCTGATCGTAGCATCTATACTCATATCTTTAATTACAAAGAAGTACATAAGATTGCTGAACTTTTGGGTGTGCCAGCTGGCACAACACATCATCGCAAAGACAATTCCATGCGAGCTGGTCCTACGAAAACACAACAATTACGTATTAAACAAATTATGCTAGAAGATTATGTTAATGGCTGGTATTAAAGTCAAAAAAATAGCACCCGAAGGTGCTATTTTTATATTTTTCTATAATTAGAACTTTGCTGCAATTTTAAATTGTAATACTGAACCATCATCGTCTGTTGATGCTTCTCCGCCGTTCTTGTACTCATAGTCTGTGTAGTTTACATAACCAGTTAACCCTGGTGCAATTGCATGTTTGATTTCTACCATGTTTTGCTTTAGGTTTTCTTTTTCAGAACCTGATACATCTAAACTATCTTCTGATTCCATAGTGGAAACTGCAATTGTTGTTTCTGATGTAAGAGCATAACTTGCACCAGCACCTACTGTTTCAATGTCCTCATCAGCACCTTCTACAGTACTCATTGCACCAATAATTGCAATGTCACCAAATGATATTTTTGCACCAATGCTTTGTGACTCGTTGTCAATTGCACCTGATACTTCTTGCATACCCTTTGTGTAACCAATTTTGATGTTCTCATGAGTGTAACTTGCGCCATATGAAGTTGAATCAGTTGTACCCGTTGCACCTGAATCCATGTAACTTACACCAGCCTGTATTCCGCCGAAACTTGGAGAAATATACGATACTTTATCACTGTCTGCACCATATGTTTTTTCACCTGCGTTTGTTTGGATTGAAGCATTTGTATATGTGCCTGTTACTTCTTCGTCCATGATGTCCTGCTCACCAATACCAAAGTTATCTGTTACAGCATCATTGCCGCCTAGTATTAGTTTTCCTGCAGAGCCTGAAATATAAATTGATGATTCGTCAATAGTTGCACTTGAATCTGCAACAGTTGTCATTTCAACAACCATACCATAATCTAAACCAGCGTCTGATTTATTAGAAAAAGTAAATTTAATCTCGTTGTCACTGTTTCCCATACTATCACCTTTTTGTGAAGCAATTTGAGAATCAACGTCTTTGTAGTAGAACTCGCTTGTGCCTGAAATGGCAAACTTTGGTCCTTTTTCAACTGCGGGTTCTTGTGCCAATGCAGTCGTACTTAGTAATGCTACTAAAGCACCACTTGCTAGTAGTTTTTTCATTATTATTTCCTTATTAAGTTGGGGGTCTTTTTTGTTTTGAAATCCTTAACTTTAGATTTAACATTAGTTGTGTTTGTTATAAACGCAACATTTTATTTATAAAAATTAATGAAATTTTCTCAAAACGTGAAAGAATAAAAAACAGGGCCGAAGCCCTGTTTTGTATTGGTGTTCTCTAAGTTTGACTTATGAGAATGAAATGTTTGACATTGCAACTTCACCAACATAGTCACCAGCGTTACCTAGTGATGATGCTGTGTTTGATAACTCAACATAACCATAACGTGTCATAAATGAAACTACTGGCTCAAATGTTGCTGGATCTAACACTGTACCACTTGACATCAACGGTACATATGGACAATAGAATGCTGCTGCATCTGTCTCTGATGAACCTTTGTATCCAACTAGTACTGCAGTTGCGTCTGCCGCATATGAATCAACATACACACGCATTGCACCATTTAATGTACCTACAAACTTAGTGTTTGTTGGTGCTTCAAATGTACCTTCTGTTGTTCTAGCAAATGCTGAAGTTGAAGCTGACTGAAGAACTGTTAATGCCTCAGGACTTACAACTGCATAGTTACCAGCACCACGACGTGTACGCTGAGCAATCTTATTTGCTGTTCTGTTTATTAATACTGCAAGAGCTGCATGTTCGTCACCTACGTATGTAGCTGTACCACTTACTGCTGCTTGGTTGTATGTCTCTTCTGTTGCTGCTAATGAACGTAGTGAACCAAGAACTTCTTGATCGATTTCTGCAGTAATCTCTTGAGCTAATGCTGCCATGATTTCTGCTTCAACGTCAATACCGTGCATTGATTGTGCGTCTTGAGCTGCTTCAAAAGTCCAACGTGCTTGTAGCTTACGTGTCTTTGCTTCGACAGGTTGCTTCAAGATTTGGATTGAAAGTTGACTTCCGCCTGTTCCTTCTTTTGCTGCTGTAACATCAGCTTTACCAGTTGTAGTAGAACCTGAATATGCAGTTGCAATTTTGAACGGGCTTAATGCTTCGTCACCTGCTACTGTGTCTGTGTCAAATGGTGCACTTGCTGATGAAGTTACACTGTCTGCATATCTTACACGTAGAGTGTGAATTTGTCCAACTGGACCTTGCATTGGTTGTACACCGACAATTTCGTTAGCGATAACTGTTGGCATAACACGTCTAATCACTGGAAGGATTACACGGTTTAATGTTGCTACGTTACCAGCGGCTGATGCACCTGATGTTGCTGCCTCTTGTAAGTAACGCTTTGTGTTTTCTAACACAACGCTCATGCTATTGCGACGATTACCTTCTAGACCTTCAAGAAGTGCGTCTTTGGTATCAGTCCAACGGCTTTCTAATAGTACGTCTGACATTTAAGTCTCCTCTATAGTACTTTATTTCAAACCTGCAAGTTTACGGATATCAACGATATTACTATCTTCTTCCTTCACTTCTGCAGTTTGAGGTTTTGGTTGCTTATCTCCTGTTACTTCAGAACGGTTTTCTTTAATTATAGACTTTTTACTTTCTTTAATTACAGATTTTCCGTCTAAAACAGCTGGTAGATAACGGTCGAAAGCAGTCTTCAACTTTGAAGTCTGTACGCTTTCTAGTAGGTCAGTCATTATGCCTGCCTTATCTTTGTTGAGTGGCTTCAATAGTTCGCTAAGTGTTTCTTTACGCTCAACGTTCTCTTGAATAATAGCAATTTCTTGTTCTTTACTCTCAACTATTTTTGATTTCTCTTCTAGACTCTCATTAATCTTAGCAATTTCGTCTGCTGACTTTTTAATTTCAGCTTCTAGTTGCTTAATTTTTTGATTTTCATTCAAGTGACTTGATGAGAATTCAGTAGCAAAAGTTTCGAATATTTTACGTCCGAAAGTATTTTCTTTTGCTATTTGGATATCTTCTTTAAGTTGATTCATTTCACCTTTTAGATAACCAGTCACTGCTTCGTTAACAGCCTTACTTGTATGCTTTACAAATCTTGATTTTAAATCATCAAACTTTGTACGGGCTTCTTTAACAAGTCTAACTTTAGTTTCAACAACATCTTGACGATCTTTCTGGAAATCTTGGATCTCTTCAGCTAATTGAGCAGTTACAAATTCCTCTAGTTTGTTAACTAGTGACTGTTGTGTTGCTCTTTCAGTTTTAAGTTCTTTAATTTCTTCGCTTAGTTGTTTAACTAAAAACTTATCAAATGTACCTGAAGTTTCTTGCATTCTTGCAACAAACTTAGCACGATCTTCTGAAATTGCTTTACGCTCTTCAGCGATTTGTGCAAGTTCAGTAGTAAGACCTTCTGTGACCATTTTATCTAAGGCTTCAACCATTGTAGATTTATCATGCTCGTAGCGTTTTGCAAACTCCTCACGAAGTTCTGCAGTTACTTGTGTACGAGTCTCATTCATCTTTGCTTCCCATTGTTCCGCAATTGCTGAACGAGTTTCTTCGTTAACAAGATCGCTATCAAGTAGTGGTTTAATAGCATCTAGCATCTGGATCTCCTAGATCTTTAAGTCCTGAATTAAGCGAACTATTTCGCTCTTCAGATATTTTTGTACACGAGCGTCGCCATTTGCATCGCGAGCCATCTCTAGTACGTTATGTCCGTTACGCATATTAAGTAGTCCTTCGTAAATCGCTACAGGATATGCATTCGGGGCACTCGGTTGCGCCACGATATCTACCGTGACAATCTCAAAATCAGCAACTTGACCAGTGGATTCTGTTACGTTTCCACTACCTCTGCTACTAACTCCTAAATTTACTCCACCGTCGATCATAGTTTTCACTAATGTTCCCATTGGTGTTTCAAGAATCTTTAATTTACCATACCCATTAGGTCCATCCATCCACATACTTTCTATCATGTGACTTACTCGATCTAAGTTAATTTTGAGATCATCTGGATGGTCAACTTCACCTAAAACGCTATTACCGTTTTTAATTTGCTCGTTGATGGTACTAACGGCATTTGAGATTTCCTTGACAGGGTAGACACGCTTGTTTGCGTTCTCTACCCCACCTTGGATACAAATACCTTTCATGTAGAGATCCTTGCCGCCACCTGGCTTTTCTGTTGCTTCATAAACAACGTTTGCCTCTTTGGAGGTTAGGTTTTCTCTCAAGTATAACATGATTATGCTTTACTCATTGTTGCGCCTTTTGGATTAGCCGCATCTGTTTGTACTGTAGATTTTGGTGTTGCTCCACCTTTTTCTTCACCGCCTTGTGCTAAGTTCTTTGCAGAACCGCCCATGTCGTTTTTGCCAGCAACTGGACCTGTTGATCCATCACCTTGCTCTGCAGTAACTGGTGCCGGAGCTTTTTCGGTGTATTCACGAACCATTTCCTCAGTCTCTTCCTCTACAGGCTCAACTGATTCCATTTCTTCTTCGTCACCTTCTTCTTCGTCACCTTCTTCGTCGCCTGCATCCATGTCCATGTCCATGTCCATTTCTGCATCGCCGCCTTCTGCATCATCTCCGCCCATTAGTGCGTCGAATTCTGCTTTTAATTCTTCTAGTGCGTTTTCAATATCTACTACACGATCTTCAATCTCTTCATCGTCAGCATCTGCTTCCATAGATAGACCTTGTTCGTCTGCTTCAATATCGTCAATCATATCATCAGATTGATCACCGCCAATTTCAGCTTCTTCAAATCCTGATTCTTCTACTGCTTCTTCTTCAGATTCTTCAACAGCTTCATCTTCTGACTCTTCTACTGCTTCTGCATCTTCTTCGACTTCTGCAGTCTCTTCTACTTGCTCTTCATCTACGAGACTCTCGTAAATGTCACGTGATTTTTCAACCACAATCTCATGGAACAAATCTTTTGCACCTTGCTCATCTTCTGCGATGAACAGTTCAATCAATTGTTCAAATTTATTGTTATCTGACATTCGTCACTCCTATTATACTTTTTATTTGTGAATAGGTAATTATTCACAAGGCATTTGTAGTTTTATTTAGTTTTTATTTGGAAAGTGTAATAAAATGCGTACTTTTTGGTTCAAAAAGTATGCTAATTAAAATTTTTGCTATTCTGCTGCTGGTGCAGGAGCAAATTGACGCCTAATATCTTTAAGTGATTCCTGATATTCAGTAGCTTTTAAGTCTGCTAATTTACGCAATTTACTTAATTGTTCAAACGTTAGACGTGTTTTTCTTGTATCAGTTAAACGTAATGCAGTGTTATCCTGGTATTGTTTTTCGTCTTTGTCTTCAGCATGAGCTTCTGAAGGCGATTTATTGCCTACTTCTCTTGTAGGAATATTAGGATTTTTACTCATCATGTCAACTTTTGCTGACACTTGTGTAAATGCTGGTGCTTCTAATTCAAATAATAACATGCAATTATTTATCCTATCCACGCCTACGTGTTCTGGTTCTAGGATAGATTGTACCTGTTGTGGGTCGTGTGTTTACATCTTTGTTGTATGTATTAAATGCCATATTACCTGATGTTGCCCTGTGATTCTTCCACAACACAATCCTATCAATATCCGAACCATCTATGCTTACTCTTGTGTTTACATCTACAGTAATTGCGTCTGCGGTGTCCTGCATCAGTCCTGTGACAGCATTGTTACGCAGATATGTTCTTGCTTGTGCTTGTGTGAGTGTTGGATATACTTCTGCCAAACAAGCCAATAATCCTGCTACAAACGGCGCACTAAAACTTGTGCCTTGACTAAAACTAATAGTGTCCCAGTTTGGTTGGTTCTGTTCCTGTCCTGGATAGGGAATACCATACGCAATCTCGCTGTTTTCCCAGGCGGATATTATTGATTCTCCTGCGGCATAAACATCTATGCCTGGACCCCAGTTGCTGAAGGTTGCTTTTCCTTGATCTGTGTGGTTGCTGAAAGCACCTACGCTGATAGCACCACTCATATAATATTTGTCACCTCTGTGATAGTAATCTCTAAATGGAAAGGTTCCACTACCAAACGGAAACTCATAATCTTTGTTCACATAAGCCGCGGTCTGAACAAGATAGTTGTCCCAGTTATCGCCACCTTCTACATCAATGTATCTATTTTTGTTGCCTGCGGAGATGGTTACAATAATACCTTCCGCAATGGCATCTTCTATGTCGCTATCCACTGAAGGACTGTTTACTTGGAAGTTGGTGTTGCTCACAAAGTCTTCATCTGATGCATATATACCTCTTGCGTGTAGTTCAGCGGCTGTTAGATTGTTGCCTGATCCTTTGTCAAGATCCACTCCTTGAAAGTGAGCCCAAGCGGCTCCGGTGAGATTGTTTACTGTTCCCAAACTCACACTCACAATAGTAGGATTTTTTCTACCAGTTGCTGGATTTACTGCTTTGGTTCTGTGGAACTCTCTGATGTATTCAAAAGTTCTGTCTGTGCTGTTGCCACCGCTCAAGTTCCTTTCGGCTCTGAGGCTGTAGTTATACACGTTAGCACTGTTGGCAGGTCCGTATAGTGTTCCTGCGGCATAACTGGCACACGCCGTTGGATGACTGTTTACTTCTTGTGCATCTGCGGCTCTTGCAAGTGCAAAGGTGTAGGTGTAGTTTGTGCCACCTGTGATTGTGTTGTAGTGTTGTCCCCAGTTGTAGTCCACTGCTCTACTAAAAAAATCTTCGTGGTCATACCAGGTGTGCTGGTCCACTATAATAACATCTACATTTTTACCACTTGCACTATATGTCACGTTGGTGTCAACATATCTGTCATCTGAACTTGCGGCATCTGATCCCCAACCAGATCTGTTGGCGCTTTCTATGTGTCTCAATAGTCCCCAACTTGTATGATTAACCGAATATTTTATTGCTGGGCCTGTGCCATCTGCTCTTGTGAATGTTGTTGTTGCTGTGGCACTGGTGCTTTTGTCAAATCTACCTGTGTAAGTTGATTCTGTGATTGTGATATCTCTATCTAAAACTGATTGTGGCATCACCTGTTGCACACGTTCGTCAGCCGCAACCGTTTGTGCTTCTTCCATTGTGAGCATATAACCTGTGGTTCTTGAAGTTGGTCGTCTGTCCTCACAGTCAACACTCCTATCTGGAATGTGTAGAGCACCACCTGGTGTTTCCATATCATCATAAAATGCTTGGATGTCTTCACCACGTTTCAGTGTGACTTGGAACAGTTCCATTATGACTCCAGTTGTAATAAAGTAAGTGTAACTGTTATTACGCTTGTACTACCACTTTTATTTGTAATCATAGTAGGAATAGTTGTTGTGGGTGTGCTTTCGTTGTTGAAACCAAAAGCACCAGGAGATATTAGCACAGTTTCAGCACCTGTTGTGATAACTTCTGCTATGACACCTGCATCTGCTGTAGGGTCTGTACCTTCTGCTCTATCTTGGTCTGCTGCTCTACTTGCGTCATCTGTGTATATACGCACTCTAGCCGCTCTGCTTGTGTATACTTTGAGCAGTGCATATCCTTTAAATCCTGTGATATCAACGGAAGCCTGATTGCCATCTATTAGAAAGCCTGTAACACCATCTTTTGTAGTTCTGCTTTGTAGGCTACTGCCTCCTCCACCACTTGAATCTTCAAATGTAAAACCACCTGAACCATCTGTAGTGAGAACTTGCCCATTAGTGCCATCGCTAATACCTAAATCTGTAAGTGCTGAAGGTATAGTGGGAGTGCCCGACAGGCTTCCATATGCACCATCAAATGCATCTGTAATACCATATCCTGCTATTGTTGTGGGTTTACTTGTAACATCTGCAAATGCTACACTTGTTAAAGCGCCAAGTCCACTTGCTGTGGGTGGAGTATATGTGATTACACCTGTTGAACTGTTGTATGCTAGTGTGCCTGCGCCACTGGCACTAGCCTGTGTAACACTGATGTCTGTAAGTGCTATGCCACCGCCACCACCTGCACCACTGATTACAATGCCACCTACAGTTGTGCCATCGCCTCTGTAAAGTTTAAAATCATCTTCATCAAGTGCAATATCACCTTCTTGCAACACATAGTTGTCGCGAATACCTTGCACTCTTTTAAAGAAAAGTTTTCTAAACGCCATAGAAGTCTCCTATAGCGTATTTATTATGCTTCAGGTGTTGCTGAGCCTACTGGACTTTCAGTGCCTGTTGCGTCGGCTTCTCCGGCGCCACCTTCTTCGCCACCGCCCTCTGTTTCTGCTTGATCATCAACAGGAGTTTCTGGTGTAAATGTGTCTAGATCTGATTGTATACCGCCTGCAGTTACACCAACACTACGCATACTAGGTAGTTCACTATCAACACTGACATCAGCATTTTCTTCACGCCACATTTTTGTATTTTCTAGCATTTCTTCTTCGCTCATACCCAAGTAACGTTGCATTAGAAAACGTTTACTCAAATATGGATACTGTTCTAAACTAGTAAATGTACCAATTCTAGCCGCATCCATTTCAGTTTCACGAAAACTACTAAAGTTTTGTGGCTCATTAAAACGTAATTCAAATGTACCGTTGTCTATCTCTACACCACGCCACTTGAGATACATTTTAAATTCTCTGTCAAATGTTCTAGCAACTAATCTTTGTAGTCTGATACAATATTCATTAAAACGTTTTTCCTGAATCATTGCAGTACCAACACGACCGTCATTATACGCACCGGGCGATTCTTCAATTCCTGTTGGCAAATAACTGCTTGGTATACGTAGTCCACGGAATAACTTATTAGTAAAATATTTTAAATCGTCAATTTCACCTAAATTAGTACCGCCTGGTAATGTATCAACTTTAGATCCACGTCCTTCTGCAGTTTGTGGAAAAAAATAATCTTCATTGGTACTAAGTGGATTATAAGTTGTGTCCATAATGTTAACACCACCACCAGTTTTACTTGGTATACGTCTCTGGTGTATTTCATTTTTAACACGTTCAACGAAACTCATAGCCATATGACTAGGCATATTACCTACGTCTATATAAAACACACGTCTTTCAGGTGCACGTTGTATACGATAGATAATAATTGCATCTTCAAGCAATTCTTTTTGTTTGAATACTTTAAAAACTTGTTCTAATATACTGTTACCAAAAGGCCAGTTAGGATCTAAACCTTCTGTTAAACTAGTATGAACTATGTGATCTGCTTCAACTGCTTTTTCATTTAATGCACGATCAAAACGTCCTTGTGCAGTAGCACCTCCACTACCATCATAAATGTTACTAGGTTGTATGTAGCCTCTATTTTTGTATAAATCACCCTGTTGGCCGGGATCAGCAAAAGTATTTGCAGTAGCAGTTAAGTTTTCAAAGTTTGGATTAATATCTTTTATAACATACTGTTCAGGCTTTTTACCTTCACTCTCATTAACAATAATTTTAGTAACTTTGTTCATTTCTGTCCAAAACCACTCAAATGTTTCCGGATCACGAATGAATACTTGATCGCCGTATTTTAACACGTTACGAAAAATTTTAAAAAGTCTTTGGTTAAAATCGTTTAGATTATTCCAATTAAGTAACTGCTTTTTGATAATATCAACTTCACTTTCAGTTGGATTTTCATTAAAATGTATATCAAATCCAGTGCCGTTTTCTTTGTTAACTTGTGTACAGAACTCAGCAAGAATATCCAGTGCAGCATTTATCTCACTGTCAATATCCATAGTTTCATACTGTCCATAACGTTCAGTACGATTAGGATGTCCTATATAAACTTCAGGTAAATGACTAGCATAGTGACTGTATTTTGTGCCGTCACTACTGCCTCCAGTACTTACGTTTGTAAGTGGACTACTATTCTTTACTAATGTAAAATGCTTTTTCCAGCTCATATCTTATTATACTACCTTATTGTGTATTTACCTAATTGTTTTTAGGTTAAAACTGTTGAGAGGCTATCCATTTTGTTGTTTGTGCCTCGCATTACTTTCGTTAATTCTTCTATTTGACGTTGTAGAACAGGTGCGTTTACATCTATAGTTTTAGATCCAGTTGCAGTACCACCACCCGATTGATTATTTGCAGGAGGTATATTAGTAGAAGCGTTATTAATACCTTGTCCTGTATTTGCCATTGCAGTTGCAATTCCGTCTATGCCTTGGAATGCTGACACTTCAGAATTATAAGGGCCTGCTGATGTACTGCCTCTTATGTTTGCCATTCCTGCTAACGCTTTTATACCATCATTAAGTTTTTCAGTTGCAGATCCTAAAAACGCAACTATACCACTACTATTTTTTAACAAAGAAGTAGTTAATGCACTCATTGTCATTCCTAAATCTCGATTTTTATTTTCTAATTCAATTAATGCTTTAGTAGCTGCATTCTGACTGGTTCTGATTCTGTCATAATCGTCTGCAACATCTTCAATAGTCCTATTAATACTAACTGCCATAGTTTTTTGTAGACTTAAAAGGCTTCCTTCTATAGTTTTTACAAAAGTATTATCAGTAAATCTTCCCACTGCGGCAACTAAATCTGCATTATTTAAAAATTCAGATCTAATTGTAGTATTATTTTTTGCAAAGTCTTTAAACGCATCAACTGCTACACCACTACCGCCTTTAATATCTCTGACAGTATTGATTATTCCTTCTGTTAGAGTAGGCATAGCACTGGATAACATTAATGCATCTTTACTTGCTAGACCATTAAAAGTTACTGTATCTAAAATTGCACCTCTCATCTGTGGAAATGCACTAATTAATCTTTCTATTTCTAATTGTTGTTGTGGACCTAGTCTTGCTATAGCTGCTTGTACTTGTACATCTTTACGCTGTTGTCTTTCTGCTTCTTTTTGGCGTTCAATGCTTCTACCAGTCAGTGTAGCAATAGTTTTTTGTTGTAACAACTGTGTTCTTGTTGCTTCTGAAAATTCTCTTGTACTGATTGCACTTTCGTCAATGGCTACGCCGCTCATAGCAAACTTAGACATCATATCTGCAGTGGCTAGTCCTAAATCTTCAAAACTAAACCCTAACATTCTTAACTCTGTGGCATTTTTATTTAATTCTCTGTTAGCTCTGGCAAATTCTCTGGCTCCTCTTAGTGTTTGTCCACCAAATGTTGCCATCTCTTCACCGGCTTTTTGAAAGACATTTGAAAATTCTGCCATTGTTAAATTACTTGCATGAGCATTTACTCTAAACTCTACTAAACTACCTCCTAGCAAAGCACCACTTTGTTGTACTTTTTTAAATGCATCACTAGTAGAATTTAATTTTTCAAATATAAAACCTGCAATTGCAGTAAGCACTTGAGGAGCAAAAACACCTAAAGTAGCACCAGTCAATGCACCTGCTAATTTGCTTCCGAAAGAATCTTGGACTGCTTTTGCAAATTCTGCACCAGCAAAACCGCCTGCAATTCCTAATACTGCTTTTCCTAAGAATCCAGTAGAGTCAGCAATAGTGCCTATCATTGTAGTAAGAGATTGTGCTAGTGCAAATGGTTTACTTTGTAAACTATCGAAACTACGTATTACACCACTGGTTGCTTGACGCATAGTTCTACCATATTTAAAACTAGCATCCGTTGCATCTCTAAAACCTTGTACAACACTTGCACTTCCATCTTTGGTTAAGTTTCCAGATTCTTGAATTCTTTTTCCAAACATGCTTACACTAGAACTACTAGCATTCGCAGCCGCGGCTAATCTTTGTTGTGCTTCTGGACTATTTGCATTATCGGATGATTGTAGTACCGCAAGTATGCGATTCATAGTTTGCTCTTCAGCAAAACCATCTGCAAATACTTCACCTATTCCAGGAACGTTAATAGTAGGCAAGAAAAAAACTCCAGTTATATGCGTATATAAATACACACGTACATATTTATAATGTATTTATATGGAGAAAAACATGGTCGAAGTACCTGAGAATTATTCAATGAATCCTGAACAAATGGCACAAATGCAACCTAATCCATTATCACAGTTCATGAGACAAGCATCGATATACATAAAATTGCCCAGTGGTGGCTTATATTATCCACCTGGTACTATACAACTACCGGAAAATAAAGAAATACCGGTACTACCTATGAGTACACGAGACGAAATTACTGTAAACACTCCTGATGCACTTATGAATGGACAAGGTGTAGTGGATATGATACACAGTTGTTGTCCTAGTATCAAAAATGCTTGGGCAGTACCTATTGTAGATCTAGATACTATTTTAATTGGTATTAGAATTGCAAGTTATGGTGAAAATATGGAATATACAAGTACTTGTCCTAAGTGTGAAAACGCAGATAATTATGAAATTGATCTTAGGCAGTTTATGGATATGCCTGTGAATATGAGTTTGTATGCAGAACCGTTCGAATACAAAGGAATGAAAGTGTTTGTACAACCTATAGATTATAATACACTCAACAAGCAAAACTTAGAGACGTTCGAACAACAAAGATTAATTACAATGGTAAATGATGCTGATTTAAATTCAGAAGAAAAACAAAGAAGATTTGCTGAAATATTTAGAACAATGACCGGTTATACTCTTGCAAACATCACAGGAAGTATTGAAAAAATTGTAACTCCAGACGGAGTCGTAGTTAACAACGAATCTCACATAACAGATTTTGTAAGAAATACAGAGAGACAATTTTACGAGTCATTAAGAAAATACATGGAGCAAATAACTACTGCTATTCCAGAAAAAACTGTATCTACTACTTGTGCAGAATGCAAAGAACAATATAGCACACCTTTTACATTCGATCAATCAAATTTTTTCGCATTCGCCTCTTAACACTTTCTAATCCTGAGATTGAGGGGCTACTAAAAGGATACGAAAAGTCAGTTAATGAACTGCGATCCACTATGACTAAGATTGCTTGGTATATGAGAGGTGGAGTTACTCTAAGTGAATTATTGGATATGCCACAAAGTGATTATAAACACTTCAACGCAGTAATCGAAGACAATATCGAATTAAGTAAAAAGACTAAACAAATAATCTTATAAGAATGAACTACGTTCATTCGTTCTTTTCACTTCGTTACAAGAACATTTTTCTTTAGCGAAGCTAACAGCTATCATCTCGAAGTTGAACTCATACTTCACCCGTTTCCGGGTGTAGTAATAAACGAAATCGCATCATCTACGAGTCTCACTCATCTGTTATAAGAAGATTGCATTACTGCACGGAGGCGGAAACCCGTTAACCCCCTACTTCAGCCTTCACTGGTAGTCTCGGAACCGTACACACATCATAACAGCAATGTGCTTTCAGTTGAGGTTGTATCTTTTTCACAGAGCCTCGATCTTTTGTGCCTAAAGTTGGTTTTACTTGTGTCAGCGACGGTTTATTGCGAAGACCGTAAACGCCTAATTGAATTTATTGTGACACTATCTAGCCATTTAATTGTTTGTTAAGAATGCCTTTTTGATGTACTCTTACTCTAATGTGCCCATTGTACCAGTCATCTGATTCCAGTACTTTATATCTGAATTGTTCTCTTGCTTCTATATAAGATAGTTCTGCTTTACTTGAACAGAAATATAATATCTTACGTTTGAATTTATCTTTGCCTAATGTTTCGACGTCTTGTGTAAGTTCGTCTGATGAGCCATAATAATCACGCCAATCACTTTCTACTAGTGTACGACGTTTGTTTTTTCTGCCTTTGAGGGGAGGTTTAGTCTTCTTAAATTGAGCCAGTTTTTTACCAATATATTTTTTGTCGTTTGTAGTATTTGTTATCAAATATACAAAACCAATCATGCCTTCTGGTATTTCTTTAACGATTTTGTTTTTGTAATACCAGTTTTGCATGTTATCTTGTATATATCTTTCTTTACATATTATTCTTTTTATCTTGGATTTCTGCACGCCTTGCTTTTGCAAGTTTGCCTAATTCGCCTAATGCTTTTCTTGCACGAGCCGCAGCTGCTTTCACACCCTTAGTTTCAAATGATTCTGATTCCTTTAGGTATGCTTCATATGCTTCTATAATTTTTTCGTGTGACATTTTTTGTCTCCTATTTTAATTGTATCTCTTGTTTCCATTGAGACCGTTTATTTAAAGTTTTACCACAACTTCTTTTACAAACATAGAATGGATTGTTATTGTCCAATCTGACTTGATATTCGTTCATCAGTTGTTCTGGTAAATGTTGAAGTATATCCTTATTACGTTCTTTATTTGTATAATATACTTCAGCAATATGACAACAAGGAAATTCCTGACCTTTGTAATCTACATAGGTAGATTTTTCATTATTACGTTCACATTGTATACTTGTTATATTATCATAGTCAATATAATTATAATTATTTACTGGTTTTATATGGTCAAATTGAAAAATATCCCATCTATCTGTTTCTTTACTACGAAACCATGTAAATCCCATGTCATTAGCAAGTTGTTTACATTCTTCTACTTGGTGTTTGTTATGGTCAAATACTAACATATCCCAATGAGCACTTGCTCCTGCATCTATGTATGCTTTTGCATTTTCCATAATCTTTTTAAATTGTACACCTACTCTATAGATATGATTTGTATCTTCTAATCCATCTATACTAAACACAACATAGTCATAAACACCTGTAAGTAAGTTTGCACATTCACGCCACCATTTTGGATTTCTTATACTACCATTAGTGTTTATACCAATTACTGTATCTGGCCGTATTTCTTTTACCCATTTTATTTTGTCTAGTAATTTTATATCTGCACAAGGGTCGCCTACAGTGCCACAAAAGAATATTTTTTCTAATGTTTTTATATTTTTAGTTACATGTAATTTAAAATCATATATGTCAAGATCAGCAAGACTAACTATACAACCTTCGCCATTTGTATTTCTTGCACACATAGGACAGGCGGCATTACATTTACTAGTAGGTTCAAAATGTAATATTTTTACCATTCTGTAACATGTTCCCGATCAAAAAGTTTTGCTTTTATGCATTTAGTTTTACATTCTAAATTATCAAACTTTTTAAATTCACCTTGCCACCAGTCATCTGCTAGTATTTCATCTAGTGTATTGTTATATAAATTAAATTTTGTTTCAGCAAGTTTATTCCATTTTTCATTGTGTGGATAACGTAGAGCAGTCCAGCAACAAGGATAAAATTCGCCAGTTGCTTTCAGGAATACACCTTTATTGCCTATATAGCAAAGTGCTGGATATTCTGTACTATTTTGCAATTCTTTTGCACGTTGCCAGAATGTTTCTTTTAAGTCTGCACCAGGACGTTGTTTTGCAGTAATATAATTTTGTTCTCGTTCAAATCTATGCCCACTAGCAATAAGTTTTTTGTCTAATGGTTGTAATAAATCATCATTGCCATATGCATCTGGATATGTACTACCAAATTTTGTACTTTTAGTAAGTTGCCAACAATCAAAATTATAGTCATATGCAAGTTTTACTATTTTTTTTAAATCTGTTTCGTTAAATCTAAAAGCAATTGTTGCAATTACTGTATATGTAGTTTTATTGTATTTTCTAAAAGTTACTATACCATCAATAATACTGTTCCAGTCACAGTTTATCCTATATTTACTGTTACTATCTTGGTCCCATCCATCTAAACTCCAGTGTATTTCATCATACTCGTTGCAGTATGAAGCAAGTTTTTGCCACCAGTCTAAAGTTTTGTAACTTCCATTTGTTATTATTAATAATTGAATGCTAGGATTTATATTTTTAATCCATTCTACAATTTCTAAAAACTGTTTTGCATATATTGGGTCGCCATCATCTCCACAAAAACTTATTTTGCGTATCTTTTTTATTTGTGATTCGCCTATCTGATTACGGAAGAAGTCCAATGTAAGTTGACGATTAAGTAGTGTTTCTGGTATTTCTGCTCTAGTGCATCTAGGGCATTTTAGTGTACATATACTGCTTACTTCTATATGCCAATGATCTAGTGCTATGTTCATGCAATTTCAACATCCGTATCGTAACTAGTAAAACCATTTTCTTTTATAACTTTAAGTACATTATTTACACGGCCAATTAGTTCATCTTTATGTGAAACTAACCACACACTCTTATTACGTTCTCTACTCATACGTTTTAGTACACCCATACTGTTTTCAACACCAGAGCTATCCATACCACTGTCAACTAGTTCGTCTATGAATAATAAGTTAATTGGTTGATATAAACTTTCCCACACATCACGGAATGCCCAACTTAAACTTAATATTAGTCTGTTACGTTCACCTCTACTTAAATTATCAAAGTCTAAATCTCTACCTAGTTCTTGTATTTCTACAGTCAAGTCGTTTTGGAATACTACAGTATGTGGTAGTCCAATTGCATTTAAGTATTGATCTAGTCTTGTATTTAAGTATGACAAGTTTTGTTCTATGATTCTTTTACGTATAAAACTATCTTTGTTTGTTAGTAGTTTTAGTAAAAACTCTTGATGTTGTTGTACTCTTGTAAGTTCATTTATACTGTCCCAACTTATTTCCTGTACGGCAGTAGTTTCCATATCTGCAATTTGATCAACATAAGGATCAATTTCATCTTGTTTAGTGTTAAGTTGAGACTCTAATGTAGATAAACTTGATCTGTGATTATGTGCATCATTTACACTGTCATAAAATGTTTTAGGTTTATCAGGTACAGTTTGTTTTTGTGTTTCTAGTTCGGCTATACCTTTTTCTAATTCTTGCAAAAAATTAGTTGCGTCATCAAATTCTTTTTGTGCTTTTTGTATTTGTTCTTTATGTGTTTCCAAGTGTGTAACACTCTGTTTACAACTACCACATATACCTTCATTTACATTATCTAATGCTTTTTTAGTACGATTACTATCACGTTCTGCTCTACTAATTTGTGCTTGTAGTGCTGATATATCTTTTGTTAGTTGTATTTGTGCATTGTTTAAGATATGCCAATCGTTTAGTTCAGTGTGTATTCTTAGTTCTTTATCGATATCTACGTGTGCTAGATCATCTATTGCAGTTTTTAGTTTGGATATATCTTCATCTTTTTTCTTTTGCCAAAGTGATTGTCTGCGTTTAAGAGCATCAACCTGTTCTGTAATTTTACTATTTGCATCTTCAACTGCTTTGATACGAAACTCTTCCTGTTGGATTTTGTTTTTAGTAGCACGTAATTGTTCTTTTAAGTTTTCTGCTTTTTCAGATAGTATAGTTATTCCTAATAACTGTTCTATTATAGCACGTTGATCGTTTTGTCGCATACTTAAGAAAGGTTCACTGTAGGTATTTAGAGCCAGTACATGTTTGAACATAGCATGACTCATACCCAACAAGTTTTCTATTGCTTTTTGTGTCTCTCTACTATCGCCCTGTGCATAATCATCTGCTTCTTGCTCATTGTTGTTTATATAAAACTTAAGAACATTACTTTTCCGGCCACGTTCAATTCTATATTGAACTCCGTCTTTTTCAAACTCAACAGTAACTAACATATTTTTGCCGTTAGTTTTGTTTATTAGATTGTCTTTACGAATGTTAGTTAGTGCATCACCATATAATGCATAACTTAGTGCATTGATAATTGTAGTTTTGCCTGTACCATTTCTAGCACCAGCATCACCGCCACCTGTATCTAAGTTTTCACCCAGTACCAGTGTAAGATCATTACGATTAAAGTCGATCGCTTGTGTAGTATTTCCTACACTCATAAAGTTTTTTACTGTAAGAGTATCGATTTTAAAAATGGTTAACTCCTGATGAATTTTATATATTATAGTGATTTAGTATAGTAGTTGTCAAATTAAGTTCGTCTGTAAAAAATTTATTTGATTTTATTTTTACAATTGTTGTATTAAATTCTTCGAATGTGTTTATGTATAAAAATTTACTAATAGTACTAGTGAACAAACTATCTAGATACATGCTTTTATCGCAATTACTATAGTGCCACAATTCACATTGTTCAATTTTTAAAAAAGGCTCTAGTCCCATTTCATTCAACAAAGGCCTATTAATTGATACTCCAGCCCAGTCTACATCATCTACTATTAACACACCATTAGGCAATAAGTGAGGCATTATATTAATGAAATCTTTTTTGACATCAGGTTCTTTATGACTGCCGTCTATTAAAATAAGATCAAATTTGTTAATTTTAGTAAAGTCAAAAGTTGTACTATCATGTTCGAAATCAGTACGTTTTTGTTTACCGTATATTTTGTAAAAAAGATCAGTATTCAGTTTTATATCTATACCAGTAATGTTTATGTCTGGGTTACATTCTAATATTAGACCACTAGTACTGCCTTGATATATTCCTATTTCTAAATAATCTTTAAATTGAAATTGCTTAAAAAAGTCCCACAATACTACTGCATCGGTAGTGCATCTCATCATAATGTCAAATTTATTATAATTTTTCCAGAATTTAGTTTGGGTAAATTTTTTCATTTATAAGTTCCGATATATATCCAACATTAATTTACTATCATATTGTTTACTATCGATTTGTTGTAATTGACTTGTAACTATACTATCTACACTTTCGAAGTTTATTTCACCTTGTATCTGCATATCCATGTCTTCATTCTTTACTGGTATAAGACTCATTTCTCGCAAAGAGTATTCAGTCATGAACGTTTCTTTTATAAAATTCGCTTCTTCATAACTTATGTCTACATCTAAATTTACACGAGCATATGTTTTTGGGCTCAAATATTTTTCAGGACCTTCTAATAATTGACTAATTTTTAGTGTGCGATATTTAGGTTGATCAGGCCATGCAATAAATTGTTTTGTGCCATCCCAGTCTAGTATCATCATACCTCTTTCATCGTCCCATGCATCACTGTAGTTGTGTGGAAAAGCATTTCCTGTGTAAATTACATTATCACGTTCCTGTCTTTTGTGAAAATGTCCTGTAAAAACTGTACCACACCGTCCAAAGTCTGTATGATTTAGTTCTCCATGGTCAGGCATTTGTACCATTGCGTTCATATAAAAGTGAGGAAGTTCAAAATGTCCAATTACATAATCAGCCTTTATCTTTTGCATTTGTTTGTGTTCGTCGCCTACTAACCAAGGTATAAATGCAACGCCATCAACTGTAGTAATATCGTTATAGAATTGAATATTTTCAAATTTTTTAATAAATGCAATACTATTATAGTCACGTTTATCTCTGTAGTATTCATCATGATTGCCCGGTATGAAGTGTACGACATCAAAGTTTGTATTCAGTAACTCCAGTGCTTGTAAACTGTAATTCAGTGTAGCAACATTGATACTTGCACGTTGATGGTGCCAGTCACCCATAAAAATACAGGTATCTGCATTCTGTGCTTTTGCTTCAGCACAAAACCAAGTAACAAAATCAAGACAATCTTTATTGAATGTTTGACTGTTGCTTTTATTTCCAAAGTGAATATCCGTAAAGACGGCGGCCCGTTTGAATAAACTCATGTACGTATTATAGCATCTTATAGATTATTGTCAAGTGATAGGTTCTGCACTTTTCGCCATTTCATTTTCGTTTTGTCTAGTATAACTTGGATTTAACCCAGCACTTTCTAGTATATCATCTCTAATTGCTTGGTTTTTCTTTTCTAAGTTTAGTACACGAGTAAAACTATTTGTAATAGCGGCAGTATAGTAAGCAAATGGATTTTCACTCTTGCTTTCGTCAAATTGTAGTCCGATTTGCGTTAATTGTAATAATGCTTGACTACGCATCTCATCATTGTAGGTATAACCACGCCAGTTTGAACGTGTTCCGTAGCGTTCACACAGTTTCATATACATTCTAGCAAGTTTACTTGTAGTTTTGCCATGTGTTTTGCTAAATTGTCCGTTTTCTAGTCCACCTTCCCAATGACTTTTTCCAACTAATATTGTATTATCGTCATCATCTATTCTATAGTGTTGAAAAGGAGGAAAGTTACACTGTACATGATGGTCTGCAACTGTTTTTGGATTCTTTTTACGTCCTGGGTGTAGAGGAATATGATCGTGTGTCATAATTCTAAACACTACATCTTTTTTATTGATCTTTTTCCAATCTACTGCAAAGTCTGCTTGCTTTACCTTAAGTCCTTCTGCTCTAGCTGCTTCGTAATTTTGTTTTTGTATACGATCTGCTTGGTTTCGTTTTGCTTGAGCAACTGTTCTTATGTTTATTTTTTCAATATTTGGTAAAATGATGTCATACACATCATCACCTTCAGCAACAAAACTGCTATATGTATTTTTACTTTTGTGTATTTCCTTTAACAAGTCACGATTGTTAAGGTAATTTTTACGTTTTATCATATATGGGATTCCTTTTATATACGTATATTATACAGCCTATAAATATACTTATGCAATATAAAAATAAGGATTTTTTTAAGTGTCATTTGATTTAGGACAAAAATTTACCCGTAAAGCGAAACAATTTACAGAAGATGCAGTCGGAAGAGCACTTCCGGGCAATGATCCTCTAAGTAAAGTTGGTCGTAATGTATTAGATGCTAGTGCGAATAGATTAATATCATCTGGGTTAAATTTTCTTAAAGATAATAAATTTATAAATGATATCATTACTACTACTTTTCGAGACAATGATACACGAGTTAGATTATCACTTAGTCCGGACAGTGGTCCAATATTATATAAAAGTTTAAGTAATAGATTGTTAGAACCACTTTCAGACACAAATGGTGTATTATTTCCATATACCCCTACAATAAGTGTAAGCCATACTGCACAATATACTGGTATGCATCCTACACATAGTAACTATGTTCAGCACAGTTACAATGCAAGTTCAGTAGATGCAATTAGTATAGACGGATATTTTACTGCGAATAATGCAGACGAAGCAAGATATGTTTTTGCAGTATTACATTTTTTACGAAGTGCTTACAAAATGTTTTTTGGTACAGATGCTAACAGAGGCACACCTCCTCCTGTGTTAAGATTAAGTGGTTATGGGCCTTTCAATTACCATAGTGTGCCGGTAGTCCTAACAAATTTTACAGAAATAATGTCAGCTGATAGAGATTATATAGAAGTACCACTTGCATCAGCACCTGATGCAGCAACAAAAACAATGATTCCAACTTATATGAATATGACTATGACACTAAGTCCAATATACACTAAACAACAAATATCTAATTTTGGTTTAGATAGTTTTGCACGTGGTGATCTAATAGGAAGACCAGGTGGTGGAAGTCAAGGTGGAGGATTTTTATAATGGCAGTTGAATACAGTAGCGATAGCCCATATTCTGATACTAGTCAATATAGTTATTATTTAGATGTACTTACACCAAGAATTATTTTGCCCTATAAAGATGATGTTCTACATACACTTACACAAGTGCATCAATATAGACCAGATCTTTTAGCATATGATTTGTATGGAAACAACAATTTATGGTGGGTATTTCAAGCAAGAAATCCAAATGCTTTTGAGGATCCTATTTGGGATTTTCAAACAGGTGTAAAATTTTATCTACCTAAGAAAGAAACAATTGATACTGCGTTAGGAATTTAGTATGGCAGTACCTCCAAATAAAAAATTTCAAAATCCATCACCACAGGATTTAAGTTTATTCACAGAACCTGTTGATCGTATTAAAATACCTGCAGGTACAACTATAGCATATGCTAATGATGCAATAGATAGAAATGTAGATTACAGTAAATCTGAAAATCCAGTGAATACAGATGGAATACCTAGAATTACTATATACCCTAATAATCAAGATTTTTCTGATTTTGCTGGACCAAATCCAAATAAAAAAGGCACACCTGAAGATATAGAGTACGGTGGATTCACTAATAATGATTTCAATGGACTTATGGGATCCAGAGATAGTGCAACCGGAGCAATTCCAGGATTAAATTCTAATAAAAAGCCTGTAAAAGTTTCAACAAGTAAAGATGCAGGCACTAACACAAAGGCAATCACAAAACCTTTTACTGAAAATTTAGCATCTGTGCCTATAGAACCAAGAGCAAACGAACTTAACCAGTATGCAAGTGTTTCTTATAATATTGCACTTTATATGATGAACAGTAGAAGTTATGTTGATATAACAAAGTCTCCAAGCAATCCAAGTGATGCATTAAAATATCCAAATAGCCAACTCTTAATGCGTAGTGGTGGAGTTGGATTAGATCAAACAGATGGACAAGGTAATATTGTCAATGACTTTTCCAATGACTTTTTCATAGATGATCTAGAAATAAGTAATGTTGCAGTTGGGCCTAATAAGTTTAGACATAATACAAATGCTACAGATATAAGATTTACTATAACTGAACCTCGAGGAGTAACACTATTGGAAAGGTTACAAAGGTTGGCTGGTACTGTGTTAGTGACTACTAGAGAAAAGTATATTCATGCTCCATATCTTTTAGAAATAAAGTTTAAAGGATATAATCAAACTGGTAAGCCTGTGCCGACACTTAGTAAACCTAAATATATACCTATAAGAATTACAGATATGACATTTGAAGTAACAGCAAGTGGCACTCAATATCGTGTCACTGCAGTGCCTTTTTCTAATCAAGCATTAAAATCGATTGTTAGTACAATACCACATAATATTGAATTAACTGCAAAAACTGTTGGCGATATTTTTAATAGTGAAGTAACAAAAGTTGTTGACGAATCAACTAAAATTAATAATACAAACCAAGGTATAGACGGACCTGCAGTTTCTCCATCATTAGTAAAAAGAACAAAAGTTAAAAATCTTGGAGAAATTTTAACTGATAGTCAAAAAACACGCACAGGAACACCCCCTCTATCAGGTAATGCTAAAACTATTATCTCAAAAAATGGTAAACCATATCAAGTACCTCCTCCTGCAGAAAAATATGATACTTATAATTTTTTAATTGCAGATGAGATTGCAAACGCAAAGTTAAATTTAGGTGACTTGTATGATGTGCTAAACACTCCTGTTCCTACTGATGGTGAAAAGAAGAATAAGAAAAAAACAGATCGTAGTCAGTTTGAAACATATGTTCAAGGTTTAACAAGGGGTGTAAAGTTAGATAAAGATACAGGTATTTTTAAAATAAACGCTGGTACAGATATTTCTAAGTTAATAAATTTAGTAATAATGCATAGTGATTACATGGATAAAAATATAGAAGAAAATCCAGATCAATATGCAAAGTCAGGTGATCCAATAAATTGGTTTTCAATTAGACCTGTAATACAAAGTGCTACTGGTAAAGGCGGAGGATACGATAGAAAAGAGGGCAGATACAAATATGATATAATGTTTGCAGTAGAAAAAGCTACTATATATTATCATGATTTTCCCTGGGCTAAGAAGAGTAAACCAATAGGACAAGGATATCATAAAACCTATGATTATATTTTTAGCGGACAAAATACCCAAGTTTTAGATTTTCAACTAAAGTTTAACACTGCATTTTTACAGGTTATGACTGCTGGCACAGGAAGTCCTTTTGCAAACAAGTCTGCTACTGCACCTTTTACTCCTGTGCAAAAAGAAGTAGTTGATAGTATTGAGGGAAATACTACTAATGTTGCAGATAACATCACACGTAAACGAGCAAAAGATCTTTTTAGTAGTGTAATGAGCGATGGTGTTGATATGGTAAATTTAGACATGCAAATTGTAGGAGATCCTGCATGGATTCCAACAAGTGATGCGTATTGGCAGGACAAAGTACGCAAAGGTGAACAATATACACAGGCTTTTATGGAAGATGGTACGATAAATTACAATCTTTCACCGCCTTTCATACAAGTAAATTTAAAAACACCAACAGATTATAATGAAACTACAGGATTACAAGATCCTAGCAAAGCAATAAACAGTAGTTTTAGTGGTATATATCGTATAACACAAGTTGATAGTACATTCTCAGGAGGAGCATTTCAACAAAGGTTAACAGGACTAAGAGCACCTATGCAATCAGTAGCAGGAGGAGTTGCTCGTGATCCAAAACAAAATGAAACTGCAGAAAGAAATGCAGTAATAGATGAGTTTAGTGATAATGCTTTAAGTTACTTGCAAAAACAAGCAAAAGATTATAAAATGAAAGATGTTAGAGTCAAAATTCCTCATCCTAATGATAGTATACCATTGGGGTTAAATGATTATGACGAAACTGATACTTTTACATAGACAATACATAGAGATATTTAATGGCAGTAGATACAACAAGACAAGGCTCAAAAGGAGGCGATCCTCAATACAATCCAGAACTTCGAGGCGTAAGCGAAGAACGTGGTATTGTAGTTGGTATAGTCAAAGCAAATGTGCATGGTTCCCATATGGGTATTATACAAGTTTATATACCAGAAATGTCAACTGACGAAGAGGATAAAAGTCAGTGGAGAACAGTTAGATATTGTACGCCTTTTTATAGTAGAGTAGACAGTACAGAAGGCGCAAATAACAAAAATCGTTATATTGATACCAAAATGCCGTCGGGTATTGTAACTCCTCCACCTGATCTAGGCACTACTGTGCTTTGTTTCTTCCCACACGGCAAAAATAATGAAGGTTATTACTTTGCGTGTGTACCAGATACCTATATGATGCAAACTTTACCTGAACCTACTGTAGTAGAGGACTTTGAAAATGGACCATATGTAGGTGGTGAATTAAACGATAAGAAAAATAACCCTAATGATATTGTAAATTGGAAACAACAACTAAGACCTGAAGATTTTATTACACAAAAGATTGTTAAGGAACAAGGTTTATTAAACGATAGAGTAAGAGGCCTTAATAATAGTAGTTATATGAGAGAATCTCCAAGTGAGATTATAGGCATAAGCAGTAAAGGACGAAGAATTACTGAAAGTGGCAAGGATTTTTTAAAAGAAAATGCTGCTGCACTAAAAAACCCTAATACTACAGATGAAAAAATATTAGAAGGACTATTAGGGCCTATTGCTAGACGAAAAGGACATAGTATTGCTCTAGATGATGGCGATATAGAAGGAAATAGTAATCAAATACGTCTACGTACAAGTACAGGACATCAAATTTTACTCAATGACAGTGAAGGAATTATATATGTAGGTAATTCTACTGGTAGTGTTTGGATAGAACTTGGAAATCAAGGCACAATGGATGTTTTTGCTAATGACAGTATAAACTTTCGTAGTAAAAATATAAATTTTCACGCAGATGAAAACATAAAATTTCACAGTAAAGGGTATACACAACTTGTAAGTGAACAACAGATGCATTTACAATCAGGTGACGATTTTGTAGTAAGCAGTGAAGGCGATACAGGTATCACAACTAAAAAGTTTAGTGTAACTGCAAGTGGACAAATGAATTTAAGTGGAGGTGCTACTGCTAGTATAAAAGCAAGTGGTATTATGGCAGTAAGTGGGGCACTAGTAATGTTGCAAGGTCCTAGTTTAGGATCACAAAGTGCAAAACCAGTAAGACCACAGCAGAAATTAGATGCAAAGTATGATGCTGCTCAAGGAAAGTATGTTCTTAATAGAGATAGTGTTACTACTACAACTGTAGACAGATTAGCAACACACGAACCTTTTGTTTCTCATGGCGAGAAAAACACAAGCACTGGTTACTCTGGAGGATTAGCAGGCGGTGGTGGTCTTGGTGCAGCTTTTAGTATTATAAGTACAGGTTTTCAGATAGCAAGTTCTTTACCACCGGGTACATTTGGTAATATTCCTGGCGCCGATTTCAGTGACTTTGCAGGAACAAATTTATTTGGCACAGATGTTAGTGATTTTGCAGGAAATAATCTTTTTGATAATATTGGTTTAGATGCCTTTGGCGGTGCAGGAGATGCAGTAATAGACTTCAGTGATTTTGCTACTGGCGGTTCTAGTACCTTTTCACCTGGTTTCTTTACAGATGTTACAGATACATTTACGCAAATTTCTGATACAATAGGAAACAAAATACAGACTTTCACAGATGCAGTTGGTGATACAATCGGAAAATACGGAAATAGTATTACAGGTACAGATATTACTAGTCAAGATTTTCCTGGAATAGATGCTTTCGGAGGTGCTGGCACTAGTATAGGTGGACTTCAGGGTGACTTTAGTGATTTTTCAGCTATTTCTCCATCTATTGATAGTGTTGCAAGTGGTGGTACAGGTATAGGTTTTATAGATGATTTAGCAAATTCAAATTTGGGCAAATTAGTAGTTGATGGCTCAGGTAAAATTGTAGACATTGCAAAAGAAGTAGCTGATCAATATCAGGCTGATTTGCCACAAATACAAAAAGGTTTACAAAAGTTAAGTGCAGTCAGTAGTATTGCTAGTGCTGCTGGTGTAAATGTATCTGGTGTAGATAAGTTGTCAGGATTTTTACTTGAACCCAAGATTGCAGGATTTGAGATTACTGATGTTGTAAAACAATTAGATACAGGATTTAGCATAGGTGACTTAGACAGTACAGATATGCAAGGCTTGGCGGCTGCAGTTGTAAAAGTATCAGGCAGTAATAACTCAAATAGTTTTATAAACAGTACAACTAAAGCAATGGGAAAATATGGATTTACTGTTGACCAATTAAAAGCAGCTGGTTATGTTAGACCGGAAGCAAAATTTAATGATCAATTGTTACAAAGTAGTGTGTGGACAGGAAAAGATAATATTAATAGCCATACCAAATTTTTAGCAAACGCTGGTATACAGGAGCAAACATACCAACAAGTTATTGCAAGTACATACCAAACACTAGTTAATAGTGGTGCAATCACACCTAATGATAAACCTAAGGAAATTATGGCAATGCTTGCCGGATCATCAATTAGTAATGCTGATATTGTAAAACAAGTTAGATTTGGTAATGCAACTATTGATGGACCAATTCGTAATACTACAGGAATTCCACAAAACGGTGATGTTTTAAGTTTTGTAAAAGATGCTATGCAAAAAGGCGGAGCCGCAAGTGACTTAGTCACAAATTTAAAGAATAAAAATGATACAGGTATACAAGATTTGTCAACACTTAAAGTATTTCAAGGCACTCTTAAAACAGGAGAAACACTAAGAAATATTAACGGTGTAAGTTATGTTGTTCCTGCTCCTGCTAATGATCCTTATTCTGGACCTAATGGTGGAAAGAAGAGAGATTTAGATCAAAGAATTGCTAAACTTGAGAAAGATAGATCTCAATTAGTAAAAGATGGCAATGATGACAAAAATATAATAGAACGAATAAGCGATACTCTTAGTGATTTATATGCACAGAGAAACAATTTATAAGGAAGAGAGATGGCAGTAGCAGTATACAAAGGTATTAGCACAGTAAATAACAATTTTGGAAGTATTAAATTAACCGATACTGATCTAATAAAGAGAGATTTGCTAAACCACTTTGCAATACGCAAAGGTGAAAAACTAATGAATGCTGAATTTGGTACAAGCCTAAGAGATCTTATTATGGATCCATTAACAGAAGAAACTAAAGCATTGATAGTTCAGGAAGTTGATGATGTAATAAAAAATGATCCAAGAGTCAGATCAGAGGGAGTTACTATTGATGAATATGAAGGTGGATTGCGTATTGAAATGGCAGTGAGATATGTCATTAACAATCAAGTAGAAAACCTAATGGTTAAGTTTGATAGGCCTACTGCAGAATAATATACCTATATAATACAGTGAATAAATACTGCAATAGATAGGAATATTTAATAATGGCTGCAAGTACAAGACAAGTAAATTTATTCGCTGCTGAAGACTGGAAAAAAGTCTACGAGACTTTTAGAGAAGCAGATTTTCAAAGTTATGATTACGAAACAATTCGTAAAAGTATGGTGGATTATATCCGCACATACTATCCTGAAGATTTCAACGATTTTATAGAATCAAGTGAATATATTGCACTTATAGATATGATTGCGTTCTTAGGACAATCATTAAGTTTCCGTGCAGACTTAAATGCTAGAGAAAACTTTTTAGAAACTGCTCAGCGTAGAGATAGCATCCTTAGATTAGCACGTATGCTAAACTACTATCCTAAACGTCAGCAGATTGCAAGAGGTTTTATAAAAGTTACTAGCGTAAGAACTACAGAAGAAGTTACAGACAGTAATGGCAATAGTTTACGAGATACAGAAATAGTATGGGGAGATCCTACAAACAGTGATTTCTTAGAACAATTCACAACTATTCTAAACAGTGCATTTGTAAGCACACAAAAATTTGGAAACCCTGCACTAAAAAATACTATTGGTGGTATTAATATAGAAGAATATCAATTAAGTCTTAATGCAGGCACAATACCTGTTTATGATTTCAAAACAGTTGTTGGATCACAAAACTTAGAATTTGAATTAGTAAATGGAACATACAGTGGTAAAGATTTCTTGTATGAACTACCTCCACAGCCTACCAGCACTACTAATATATTATATAGAAATGATAATAGAGGTTTTAATAGTGCTAACAATGGTTTCTTTTTCTACTTTAAACAAGGTAGTTTACAGAGTGCAGACTTTACAATAGAGGAAAAATTACCTAATAGAACAGTAGAAATTGATGTAAACAACATTGATAACAATGATGTTTGGTTATATTCACTAGATGATCAAGGCAACGAAACTACACGTTGGGAAAAAGTGCCTGCTATTTCAGGTAACAACGTAATTTATAACAGCCTTAGTCAGCAGAATAAAAATTTATTTACTGTGCGTAGTCGTGCAAATGATCAAATAAGTTTGGTTTTTGGTGATGACGTATTTGCAAATGTACCAGTAGGTGATTTTCGTGTATATTTTAGAACAGGTGTTGGAACAACATATAAAATATCACCGGACGATATGCAAAATCTTCAGATTGTTATTCCATATGTAAGTCAAGTAAATCAAATTGAAAATTTAACAGTAAGTTTAAGTTTAACAACAACCGTTGCAAATGCAAGTGGTAGAGAAAACTTACGTGATGTAAAAGAGAAAGCACAACAACAATATTATACACAAGATCGTATGATAACTGGAGAAGATTATCAGATCTTGCCGTACACAAAGTTTAGTAACATTATCAAATCTAAAGCAATTAATAGAACTGCCAGTGGAATAAGTCGTTATTTAGATGTTCGTGATACTACAGGAAAATATAGTAGTACTAACATAGTGGCAGAGGACGGTATATTTTATCGTACAGAAGATTTACAAAATTTTCAATTTACTTTTGTAACAGATAGTGATATTAGTAATGTTATATCAACACAAGTAGAAAGAAATATTCTTAAAAAAGATAGTTTACACTATTATCTCAAAAATTATGGTGGCACAGATGTCACAAGTTTAAATGCAGAATGGAATCTTACTACTAGTTCAAGTGGAACTTGCACAGGCTATTTTAAGAATGATGCAGATGCTCCTCTCAAAATAGGAGATTTTACAAGTAGTAATTTGAAATTTGCTAAAGTTGGTGCATTGTTAAAATTTACTGCTCCTGCAGGAAAAGTTTTTGATGTAAACAACAATCTTATTACTGGAACAAGTGGTACAATTAATACAAAAGATTTTATATGGGCCAGTATTTCAGCAGTAGTAACTGATGGAACAAATCAAGGTGTTGGAAATTTAGATACAGGACAAGGACCTGTCACACTTACAGAAGTAATACCAAGTGATGCAGTTTTAGATAAAGTAATTGCAGTTTGGAATACAACTATTACTTCTGCAGTTAGAAATGAAATAATACAGGCGATTGGTGATTATAAAACATTTGGATTACGTTATGATTTGGATACACAGGCTTGGGTTATTATTACAAATGCTAATTTAAATCAAGCAAATACTTTTAGTTTAGACAATGCAGGAAATACTAGTAGCACAGGATTAGATAACAGCTGGTTTTTTAAATTTACAAATGATGGAAGCACATACACTGTAAATTATAGATCAACTAGTTATATTTTTGAAAGTAAACTTGAAACACGCTTTTATTTTGATAAAGATTTAAGTATATTTGACCCTAGAACTGGTAAAACAATCAAGGACAAGATTAATATTCTTAAAGTAAATTCTTTGCCAGATACAACAGGCAGTCTTGCAGTAGATTATGCCATGCAAGTTGATGATGTAATTACAGAAACAGATGGTTACATTTTAACAAACAGAATAAAAGTTACATTTCCTGATATAGATAGTGATGGTGTAGTTGACAATCCAGATGTGTTTGATATAATTGTTGCACCGGATGTAAACGCAACAACAAAAGTTGTTTTTTATGAGACAGATACAAGTAGTGGAGGTTATCTCACTTATTCTGCAGTAGACGCAACTAGTATAGAGCAAAGATATACTACCCAGTCTGCAATAAATGAAGTAATTGCACAGTTTTCTAACGGACAAGTATTTTATGCAAGTGCTGATGATAAATTTTACATACTAAGTGTTAGTGGAGCAAACGTAAAGAGTATTGCACAAACTACTGATTATGTAAAAAGAACTGGACGAGATCAACTATTATTTCAATATACACACAACAGTCCTAATAATAGACGTATTGATCCAAGTCCAAGTAATATAACTGACTTGTTTTTACTAACTAGACAATATGACACCGACTATAGAAACTATATAACTGATATTACAGGCTCAGTACCAAAACCTGCTAATCCTACTACTAATGAATTGCGTGATCAATATGGATCACTTGAATCTTATAAAAGTGTTAGTGATACTATAATTTTTAATGGTATTACTTATAGACCACTTTTTGGCGACAAAGCAGACGAAGAATTACAAGCAACTTTTAAAGTTGTGAAAAATAATAGTACACTAATTAGTGATTCCGAAATTAAAGAAAAAGTTATTGTTGCAATTAACAACTACTTTGCAATTGAAAATTGGGATTTTGGAGATGTCTTTTACTTTAGTGAATTGTCTGCATATCTTTATAATGCATTATCTCCTGACGTCCTTAGTATTTTAATTGTTCCTAAGTTATCTACTAGCAACTTCGGAAGTTTATTTCAGATTCAAAGTCAAAGAGACGAAATACTAATAAGTGCAGCTACAGTCAATGATGTAGAAGTTATAGACGTTATTACTGCTAATAGCTTACAAGCATCAGGAAATATTGTTAATACTACTTCAACAAATCTAGTAACTGAAAGTGTTAGTGCAAACAGTACGAGCACTAGTGTAAGCACAACAAGCACTAGTGTAAGTTCATCTACAACTACTGTAAGTTCTAGTTCTAGTGGAGGTTATAGTTACTAATGGCTCTTAAAAAAAGTTCTGTATTATTACCTAGTGTCTTTCAAACGATTAAAAATGAAAAGTTTTTAAATGCTACAGTTGACCAATTAATTAGTGAACCTAATTTAAAAAGGTTCAATAGTTTTATAGGTCGTAAATTTGCTCCTAACTTTACAGTTGGTGATGGATATATTCAGGAAGCAAGTGTTGATAGACAAAACTATCAATTAGAACCAGCAGTAGTTTCTCGTAATGATGCAAACCAGATAGAACACTTAACTGGATATATAGATTTTGTAAACAAACTAGGTTATAACAATGTTGATACTACACGTCATAACGACCTGTTTTCACAACAGTATTATAATTATAGTGGTTTTGTAGATTTTGATAAACTAGTAAATTATGGCGAATACTTTTGGTTGCCTGCAGGCCCAGACAGTGTACAAGTTTTCAATAGTATAGTTGATACTGAAAAAACATACACAGTATATAGAAGTGGTGATGATATAAGATTTGACAGTACTACTGCAGATCCTAATAGAACTATTATACTTGCAAGAGGCGGAACTTATAACTTTGAATTAAGTGAAACAGGAAATCCTTTTTGGATCCAAACTGAAACTGGAACTAGCGGAATAAGTTCTTACAGTACTGCAACTAGTACTAGAGAAGTACTAGGCGTTTCTAATAATGGTGCTACAACTGGCACTGTAACATTTACTGTTCCAGACGTTGATACACAAAATGAAGAAATAAATGCAGTACAAGCAGCAAATCCTGACTTTGCAACAGATTTAACTTATAGACAGATACATAATCAGCCCTATAGTACTTTTATTGATACACATGGTGGTATAGACAAACAAACAATTATAGATGGAAAAACTCTTGTATTTGTAAATACATCAACAATTTCTAGTGATTGGTCTTCAGCTCCCATAACAGAAGGTGGATTTGGCAGTTCTTTTGATGAAACTACAGTAATTGATATAGAAAATAGATATGATGTATACAACATAGAAATACAAACTATAGATAGTGTTGATACAATAATACTAACAAGAGTCACAGATTGGCCACAAGGACAAAAAGTAAAAATTAAACAAGGTGATTCTTACGGAAGCAGAGAATTTTTTAAAGGTGGTGATTCATTACCAAAATTAATTGCACCCTATACTGCTGGTGCTACTACATTATATTATCAAGATGGTAGTGTTGAAAATAAGTTTGGAAAAATTACACTAGTTGAGATAGATGAGATTAGTCCAATTGATATAGAAAATGATATTGTTGGAAAAACAGTTTATACAAGTGATAATGATGTAACTTTTACTAATGGTTTGAAGGTTGAATTTAACAGTGATGTTACACCTAGTACATATGCAAGTAGAGAATATTTTGTAGAAGGAGTAGGACAACCTCAAGGTATAACACTGACTCCTGTTGACGAATTGCTTACTCCCGAAACTTACAGTGTCAGTAGTAGTGATGGGTTTGATACTGTTGCGTATGATGCTGGCGGATGGGACGGTACACTTAATGCGCCTACTACTCAAGACTATATAGTAATAAATCGTAGTAGTCCAGATAGAAATGCGTGGAGTAGAGGAAATCGCTGGTTTCATAGAGCAGTGATAGAAGCTACTGCAGGTTATAATGAATATACTGCAGTAATAGATGACAGTGCTAGAGCAAAAAGACCTATAATTGAATTCTATGGTGGACTTGAACTTTACAATATGGGTACGACTAGTAAAGCACCGGTCACAGTAGTAGATACTACACAAACAGATGCGTTTAGTAATGTTAATGGTTCAACTGGTTATTTTGCTGATGGTATAGATTTACAACAGGATAATACTGTAATTTTTAGTGCAGATACAGATTCAGATGTCAGTAATAAAGTTTATCGTGTAGATATTGTAGATCAAGATGCAAATATTTCAACAGATCCAATTATTAATCTTGTGCAAATAGATACAGTTGCAGACGGAGATTGTGTTTTAAGTACACTGGGTGCTACCAACCAAGGTAAACAGTATTGGTTAGATGGTACTACTTGGCGTACTGCACAACAAAAGACTACTATTAATCAAGATCCATTATTTGATATTTTTGATCCAGATCATGTTAGTTTTAGTGACCAAACAAAGTATCCTAGTAGTAATTTTGTTGGCAACAAACTTTTTAGTTACAAAAGAAATGGCAATGCTGCACCTGATGCAATTTTAAATTTTGGTTTAACCTATAAAAATTTTAGCACACTAGGTGATATTGTTTTTGATAATAATTTTGATACTGATAAGTTTCAATACACAAAAAACACAGGCAACGTAAATGTAATTTTAAGAAGTGGTCACGTTCATCAGTTTGACGCTCAAGGTGCCAGATCTTTATATAATGGTTGGACAAAAGTTCTTGAACAAAGTGTACAATATCAGGTAGTATCATATGATGTTACAGCCAATGAATTATATAGTTTTGAAATAGGTGCAAGTGTAGATACAACTAAAACTATTCAACCTTTACGTGTATTTGTAAATGGAAAATTTATTGCACCAAGCAAATATACACACTTAGTACAAAGCGAAAGAGAATATGTTGTTTTTACAAATAAACTTGCAGTTGATGATGTAGTTACTATTAAATTTTTTAGTAATACAAAAGCATCAAATAGCTTTTATGAAGTTCCTAGTAATTTAGAAAACAACTCCAGTAATGCAACTTTTCCTACACTTACACTAGGACAGATGCGTAACCATGTCACAACTTTTAGTACATTTATCCAAGATTTATCGGGTGTTGCTCCGGGTAATAGTAATATAAGAGATAAAAACTTTAGAGGTTACCCTGGAGATATATTACAACATAGTGCAGGACTAATAACACCAATATATGCACTTACAAACAACGAAGCAAATGTAATAAAAAGTATAAACTATGTCAAGAACGAATACACAAAATTTAAAAATAGTTTTATAGACAATATAAACAAACTAGATTTAGATTTGACAAATCCTAGTAAGTGTGTTGATGACATTATAACACATATGGTAGGCAAGAAAACTAGTGCATTTCCATTCTATTACAGTGACATGCTTCCATGGGGTTCGCAAAAAAGTCAAGTAGTATACACAATTGATGATTCTACTGAGGTTGAATTTGAGTTTACAACACAGTTTGATTTGACAAGTATATCTAACAGAGGTGTTCTTGTTTATAAAAATACCACACTCTTAGTAGAAGGCAAAGATTATACATTTGACACAGTAGAAGCAAAAGTTTTACTTACAACTAATAATCTAGGTACAAGCAACATTGGTTTAGCAGTAAATGATACAATTACTATTGTAGAATATTCAAACAATGAAGGAAGTTTTTGTCCTCCTACTCCTAGTAAACTTGGATTATATTATAAATTTGAGCCTTACAAGTATACAGACAATACTTATACAACTGCAAAAACAGTAGTACAAGGACATGATGGTAGTACCTGGATAGGATATAATGATATAAGAGACGATATTGTTTTAGAGTTTGAAAAGCGTGTCTACAATAATATAAAAACACAATACAAGACAAATCTGTTTGATTTTTCAGAAGTAAAACCAGGATATTTTAGAAGCTCATTAACAAATCTTAATGAATCTAATAACATAATTAGAAGTTACTTTGGCGAATGGGCTTTAAAAAATAAAGTAAGGCTACAAGAAAATACAATAACAGATAACACAAATTTATTTACATGGAACTATACGACTAGTGTAAACACACTAAACAGAGAACGTATACCTGGATATTGGAGAGGTATATATAGATGGTTCTATGACACTGATACACCGCATACTACACCTTGGGAAATGCTAGGACTTAGTGTTAAACCTATGTGGTGGGACGATAGATATGGCGAAGCACCTTATACTAGTGGTAACACAGTATTATGGGAAGACTTGCGTGATGGAAAACTTTACAGTGATGCTACAGGAACTACGTTTACGACTGTAACAAACAGAAAACGTCCTGACTTATTAACTATTATTCCAGTTGATCCACAAGGAAATTTAAGAGCACCTGGCGAGTTCTTAACTGAAGGCACAGTAGTTACAAACAACAATGAGCCTTGGGCATTTAGTGATGGCAGTCCTGCAGAAACTGCTTGGGTTAGAAGTAGTGAGTATCCTTTTGTAATGCAAATACTAGCTGCCAATTTAAGACCTGCAAAGTACGGTGCATTAATGTTTGATACAAACTTATTAGAATATAATGCAGTATATGATCAAATACTACAAACAGGAAAAAGTTATAGACCTGCACTAAATGATTTACAAATGCACGGTACACTACTTACTGATGGTACTGTACAAAAAGCAGAAGGTTATAACCAATTCATAAGTGAATATATCACAAGTACAGGGTTTAGTATAAATGATACTATTACAAATTTTAAAAACTTAGAACTAAATCTTTGTTATGGTATAGCAGGATTCACTGATAAAAAATATTTAAAAGTAGTAGCAGAAAGTGTTACACCAAGTAGCGAAAGTGAAAATATTTTTATTCCAGATGAAAATTTAAACATCTTTCTTAAGAAGAGTTTACCATTAGAACGTATTTTGTATAGTGGCGTTCAGATTATTAAAAGAACAAATGGTTATGAATTACAAGGTTATGATACAGAAAATCCATTTTTCAAAATTATCCCTAGTGAACGGACTACAAATCCTTACGAACATACTGTAGGACAAAATACATATTTTGAGTTTCAACAGTATGAAAACGTGATTGCTAATATTCCATATGGCACAGTAATCACAACAAAACAACAAGTATTTGACTTTTTAGTAAGTTATCAGAGATATCTTTTAAGTAAAGGATTTGTTTTTGATGGAATCACATCTAGAGGTGATAAAAATGATTTTGTTACAGGTGGTAAAGAATTTGCTTTTTGGACAGATCAAAATTGGGAAACAAATAGTGTTATAGTTTTGAGTCCATTTAGTGAAGGTCTTAAATTAAATAGAGCTCTTGCTACGGTAGATGATATTACAGTAAATGGAAGTCCTAAAGATGCTAATGGAAGTATTATAAATCCAAAATTTTATGATGTTACACGTATTGATAATTTTGTAGAAATAATTTTAGACAAAGAAAATACACAACTTTATAGTGTACAACTTGATCCAATTCAATATGAACATGCCATAGTTTTAGATAATCAAACTATTTTCAACGATGTTATTTTCCAACCAGAACTAGGAAATAGACATGATAGATTAAAACTTATTGGTTCTAAAAGTGGAGACTGGAATGGAACACTACACGCTCCTGGCTTCTTTTTAAATGAAGATAAAATCAACATTTGGCAATCATACGTAGATTATAAAAAAGGTGATTTAGTAAGTTTTCAAAATAAAACATATTCTGCCAAGTATGAGATAACTGGGAGCAACATTTTTAACTTTGATGACTGGAATGTTGTTAACAATATGCAGACTGGCCTAATTAAAAACTTAACTAATAAAGCAAGTCAATTTAAAGAATTTTTTGAGATAGACGGACTTAATTTAGAAGATGGCGTTGATAAACTAGGTAAAGGCACAATAGGGTTCAATCAAAAGGATTATCTTGCAGGATTAGGTTTAGATGATGTGAGTCAGGTAAAGTTTTATCAAGGCATGATAAAACAAAAAGGTACCGGATCTGCAATTAACAAACTTATAGATGCTAAACTTACAAATTTAGATCAATCTATAGATTATTTTGAAGAATGGGCGTTTAGAGTTGGTGAATATGGAAGTATTGACAGCAACCAAGTAATAGAAGCAATTATTCCGGAAGAAAATGCAACGAATAATCCTGTAGTGATACATTATCATAATAACGGAGAATTAAGTACTCTTACAGATGATGATCATTACCATATTCAACAAAAAGATTTATATAAAACACCTAACAATTATACCAGTGATGTTTTCCCAATCAGAGATTCAAATACTGATACTAAAAATGATTTAGATACTGCAGGATATGCAAGACTAGATGATGTGGATTACACTGCATTTACTGCAGATGAATTAGTTGATTTATCAAATAATTTAGCAGTCATAGGAAAAGGCGACAAAATATGGACTGCAACTGATACAAATAATACATGGAGTATACGTAGAGTTGATGAAACTTTAAGTACAATTACTAGTGTACAAAGCACAGGCAATGGATATTTAATTTATACAACAGATACTAATCACGGATTAGTAAAAGATGACTTTGTAATTATTAGAGCTCAACAACCAATAGGAAAAGTTGCTAAGATATTTGAAGTATCTAGTCCAAATAGTTTTACAATTGCTGATACAACAACAGAAGCTGATATACAAAACGTTAGTATCCCAATGTTCAAACTTAGTAATGTAAGATTTACACAAGCAAGTGATTTAAGTTCATATACTCCTATAAATGGTTGGAATAATAAAGAAGTCGTATGGGTAGATAAGGATAAAGAAAATAAGTGGAGTGTATTACAAAATACTAGACCATGGACAACTACTGGTATTAAATCTACTGCAAGTGTTACTGCAAGTGATAATCTAGGAACAAGTATAACAATTAATGCACAAGGGACACTAGCAATTGCAGGAGCACCGGAACAAGATGCAGGTGCAATTATTCCATTTAGACGTGCAGAAAGTGGTGCACTAGTAGAAGGCAATATTAGAACAGATGCTACAATAGGTGATAGTTTAGATAGATTTGGAGAAGCAGTAGCGGCAGGCATAGATTATATTGCAGTCGGAGCACCAGAAACAGAAACTGGCACAGGAGCAGTATTCATTTATTTTGTAGATGTGGCAGGAGACTTAAATAGACGTCCTACTATTAGACCAAGTGGTTTGAGTAGTTCTGCTAATTTTGGTAAAAGTGTTGTAATGAGTGGCAATGGTAGATACTTATTTGTTGGTGCTCCTGGTGATAACACAATTTACGCATACACCTTAGTAACAATTCCTGAATCTAGTGTTGCTGTTGATACAATTACAAGTGATACAAGTGCAATATACTCTATTAATTTTACGCCTATAAGTCAAGAAACATTAAATGTAGTTGATCAAAACGGTAAAGTCTATCTTCCAAACAAAGATTTTACACTAAGTGGTCCAAGCCAGATTACGTTTACTGCAAATCCTGCGAATTTATTACAAATTGTTGTAAGACAACAAGACTACTTTGCACTAAGTGATACAATAACTCCTTTTGATAGTATGTCTGGGGACAACTATGGTTATTCTATTGATTGTGATTACAGTGGTAGAAATATTGTAGTAGGTGCTCCTAATGCTAGTGTTGCAGGAACAGACAGTGCAGTTATTGCAGATGCTGGTGAAGTTAGCGTTATTTCACAAGTTGTCCAACAGTTTGCTGGTGATGGAAGTACAAAAATATTTACTACTCAAGAGACATTACAAACAAAAATCTTTGTAGAAGTAGATGGAATACTACAAACAGAAACAGATAATGCAGACGTTCCTACAGACAATGATGGAAGTAGTGAAGGATTTTATCTAAGATCTAGCAATACAATTACATTCAAGTATTCACCAGCTTCAGGTGCTAAAATTGTTGTATACACTGGTACATATTTTGAAAAACAAAAAATAGATCAAAACGTAACAGGACAGACGCCGTCTACTGGAGAGCAATTTGGTTATAGTGTTGCTATTGATAGCAGAGGGACAATGATCGCTATTGGTAGTCCTGGTGAAGATGAAATAGATATAGATACAGGTAGTGTGTTTGTTTTTCAAGATAGTGGTAAAAACTACGGAACTGTCACAACAAATACACCTCATAATCAAACTTCAGGCGATACATTTTATATAGATAACAGATTGATTACTGTTACAAGTAGTGCAGATAATCCAAGTAATTTAGCAAGCGATATCAATCTTGCTAGTATTCCAGGTGTTACAGCAAGTGTCAACTCAAATGGTGCAATAGTCATAACATCTACTAATACAGAGGAATATAATAAACTTACAATTAATCCTGGTACAGGACAGATGTTTGCAAGAGATGATGTATTTGAAATATTTAAATTTACACAAAAAATAAATCATCCTCAAGGAGCATCAAACGAAAACTTTGGTAGAGCAGTAGCATTTGACAAGTACATCAATAATGTAACACTATTAGGCGGGACAAGAAACTTAGTTGCTAGTAGTGATAAGGCAAGTACACGACTAAGTGTCAGATTTGATGTTGAATCGAATTCAAATAAAGAAAATTATTTAGATGCTACTACCACATTTGATGCTGAAGGTACAACATTTACAGACAAGAGAACAGAAAGTGGAGCTGCATATCTATATGAATTGCTAGATGCTCACAGTGCTACTATTGATAATCCAGATAAGTTAGTATTTGGCCAACAGTTGACAACAACAAACGTTGCAACTGCTGATCAATTTGGATTCAGTGTAGCCTTTAATGATAATAGAATTTATGTAGGTAGTCCCCAAGACACAATAGTTAGAGGTTCTGTAACTTTAACTAACAGCGGAAGTGTATACGAATTTAACAATGATAACAGATTAAGTAGTTGGACTGCTATACGAAATGAAGACACTAGAATAGATGTAACACAAATTAATCGTGTTGCACTTTATAATAAAAATACAAAAGAAATAAGTGTATTTTTGGATTACATTGATCCAGTAAAAGGTAAAATTGCAGGTGTTGCAAATGCAGAATTAAGTTATGTTAGTAAAACAGATCCTGCAATGTACGCAAACAGTTTATGGAGTTACAAATACAAGCATAGACTATGGTGGGATACTAGCACAGTTCACTACTTAAATGCTGAACAAAGCGATTTAGATTATCGTAAAAATTATTGGGGAACAACTTTTCCAGGTAGTACAATAGATGTATATGAATGGATTGAAAGTAATGTACCGCCAAGTGAGTATACAGGCGAAGGCACAGTAAAAGATGTAAACTTATTTACTAGTGCTAATGTTTACAATAGTTCATCTGATAGCACACAACTTAGATATTATTTTTGGGTAAGTGGCAGAACAGATATCCCAACAGAAGCAGAATTTAGAACAATTAGTGCAGATAGTGTACGCAGTCTCATAGAAGATCCAAAAGCTCAAGGTTTGCCTTATGTTACATTTTTAGACAGAGATGCAGTTGCACTTTACAACTGTAAAGATTATTTTGCCGATCAAGATACTGTGTTTAGTGTAAACTATGATGTGGTTAAAAACGAAGGTGTACTACACAGCGAGTTTGAATTATTTGGTAAAGGAAACACAGATCAGGATATTCCAACTAGAATTTACAATAAGTTAGTTGATAGTTTAGCAGGAAGTGATAGTGTTGGTAATATTGTTCCAGATCCTTTTTTAAGTGAAGTAGAAAAATATGGTGTATTGACACAACCAAGGCAGAGTATGTTTGTTAATAGAGCTAGTGCATTAAAAGTTTTAGTAGAATATTGTAACAAAATATTTAAAACTGCTCCATTTGCAAAGAATTCAACAATGACAAAGTTATTGAGTAGCGAAAATATTCCTACAGTAAACAGTGGTGAATACAATAAAAGTGTAGATACACTAGCAGAAAGAGACTATTTAAACACTGCAATTCTTAGTACAGGTTATAAAGTTTTAGTATTAGAAGACGAAAGTAAAAGCGATTATTGGACAATATATTCACTAAATGCTGATAAAACTTGGTTGTTAGTGAACATACAAGGATATAACACTGCTGACTATTGGTCTTATGCTACTTACTATGCAACAGGTTACGATAGTACTACAGTTCCTAATTTTCAAGTACCAACAGAAGCAGACTTACAAACTTTGACTACTGCAGTAGAAGGTGATGTAGCAAAAGTGGTAAGTAATGACTCTGGTGATATGAGTATGTTTGCGTTAGATAACAACGGAACATGGAATGAAGTTATTACAGAAAAAGGAACAATACAGTTTAATGCTAGTCTTTATTCATTTGCCACATTAAATTCAAACTTTCAAGCAACTGGTTTTGATAATGATGGATTTGATTTTGGAAGTTTTGATAAAGTACCTACACAAGAAATTAGACAAATTTTTGATGCACTTACAAATGATATATTTGTAGACACTTATAAAATTAACATGAATGAATTGTTTTTTAGGTTAATGGAATATGCATTAAATGAAACATCATTTACTAATGACTGGATTTTTAAAAGTAGTTTTATTAGTGTGGCACATAAATTACGCAGTTTAGATCAATACAATACATTTAAGTATGATAACACTACTTTTATTGAAAATTTTATAGAAGAAGTAAAACCTTATAAAACTAAAATAAGAGAGTATATAAGCAAATATGATAAAGTAGATCAATTTGACGGAGATACAACAGACTTTGATTTACATCCATTTTACGATAGTGAACTAAGTTTTTTCCGTAGTCCAAGTGGAGATTATAGCGGAGACGAAGTACTTCAGACTCAAGGACTTAACAAACCTTGGAGCGAGAATTACGGCTATAGATTAGATAGTATTAGTATTGTAAATGCAGGATCAGGTTATCTTACAGATCCTACAGTAACCATTAGTGCCCCTCAACTAGCAGGAGGTGTACAAGCAACTGCCACTGCTACAACAAATGGTGATATAATCACAAGTATTACAATGGCAAATAAAGGAAGTGGGTATACTTCTGAACCAACTGTTACAATAACAGGCAGTGGTACAGGTATACTAGTAAGTCCTAGACTTGTTAATAATACTGTAAGAAGTTTTGATACTACAATTAAGTTTGATAGAATAACTTATTCTAGTGATATTAAAGACTGGACAGCAAATACTGCTTATACAACAGGTGATATTGTAGCATATCAGAACACTACAACACAAACACAAGAAGTTTATACTGTTACTGCAGATTTTACAAGTGGTACAACTTTTAGTGTTGAAGACGCTAGTGGCACAACTGTACTTACAGTAAAAGCAGACGAAGATTTCACAAATACTGCAGACAGAATACACGCTTACTATTATCCTTCATCAGGTATGATAGGAGATGATTTAGAATTACTGCAAAAAGGCACAGGCTATTTAGGAACTAAAGTAACAGGCCCAGGATTTGACCAAAACCCTGGCTTTGATAGTAGTAATTTTGATGTGATAGGTTTTGATAACTTTGAGATTGATGAAGAAGGACTGGCAGTTCTTGCTGGTGTTGATACAGTTTTTAGAGGAACTGAGTTTGCAGATGACGCAATTGGTAGTGAATACATAGTAAGGGGATATGTTGCTGATGGATACACAAGTCGAGTAAGTTTAGGTTTAGACCCTGAAAGTATAATTGTAGACGGAGCAGGGTTTGTTGATACTTATAACAGTCATGCACCTGAAGAACTGATACCAGGTAGAGTATATGATACACTAGATATGGAAGTTTATACGCATCCAAGTCATGATTATGAAGTAGATGGAGGGTCTCCACAGATACAACATACTTCTTATAGTAACTTGCTTGATAGTTTTTCTGAAGGATTCGTTGAACCTGGATATGTTGAAGGTGATTATGTCTCACTTACCGGCACTACAATTAGTCAACGTGATTTTCAATATGGAGATCCTACGAAAAGTTCTGAGGATTATGAGTACTTAATTGTATACCAAAATGACTTGAGAATATACAATTTTACTACAAATTACACAGATAAAACTGTTACTTTAACTGATCCTATATTAGCTACAGATTCTATTCATATCTATGCATATAGTCAAGTTGGTGAAAAATTAATTGGTGAGTATACAGAAATAGGCGACGGAAGTAGTGTAAATTTCCTTTTAGGAAATACACCAGCACAAACAAAACAAACACTGGTATTTGTAGATGGCGTAGAGACTAGTGTAACAGTAAGTGAACAGGATGATAGGACGCTTATTGTTTTTAGTTCTCCTCCAAGAAACGGAGCTCATATACATGCGTTTGTGTATAGCCAAGAAACAGATAGAGATGCACCAACAAGAATAGCATTACAAACTACAACACTAACTTCAGGTACATTCATATATGCATTAGATAATACAGTAAATTATGCACAACCTTTTAGTGCAAATACAGTAGTAGAAATAGATAATGTAAGGCTGCGTCCTGCAAACTCTGCATACTATACAGGTGATGGAGCAACAACACAATATAATATTGCGGGCACTGCAGGTGAATCTACAATTGGAAATATAAATGATATAGGTGTTACAGTTATTTCAAAGTCTACAGGACAAGCACTAAATGGTGTAAGAGATATAGATTTTACTGTAGCCACAGGAGTAAATTTCATAACACTTACTACTGCACCTGCTGACGGTGATACAATAATTGTGTATAACAATGCAGATGCAGAGTATATAATTAGTGCGTCCGGTGAAGAAATTGTAATTAATAGCTCAGTAAGTTTTACAAGTAGTAGTGTAATGCGTGTCAATACTTTTGCAAATCACGATCCTTTACGTATACAAACTAAGGTATACGAAGGAGACCCTGGTGGAGGTAGATATCAATTTGATAGAACTATTACTGATACTGCTTATCTTTGGGTAACTTTAGATGGACTTAGAATTCATCCAGGAGAATTTAGTGTTGAAAATAATGAAATAGTAATGAGTGAAGTCATTAGTGATACTTTGACTGCTAGTAGTTTAATAGTTGCTACTCATATAACTGAAAATACAATGGGTCCTAGTACAGGTTTTAGAATATTCCAAGACATGAACGGAAACATAGAATATTTAAGATTGTGTAAAGATAACACTACTACTACAGTTTTGCCTGCTCTACCTACAGATACGAAGATATATGTGAACGATGCAAGTGTCCTTCCGTATATAGAACCAACAAGTGAATACCCAGGTGTAGTGTTTATTGGCGGCGAAAGAATAACTTATTGGGAAGTAAATTTAGAGGAAAATTATATTACAGGATTACGTAGAGCAACAAACGGTACTGCTATGGTACAACGTATGACAGAAGGCTTTTTAGTAGTAGATGGAGGAAAAGATCAACTATTGCCTGCTACAAATACGCATACAAATACTTGGTATAATGCAGGTTCAGGTACTGCAGCAGACGGTTTAGGATTACAACAATCTACTACTACAAATGCAAACTTTTTAAATGCTTGCCAGGCAGAAATTCCTAATTTTAGAGCAGAATTGAATGCCGGTGAATATATGGTTGACGACTATGTAGTTGATGACTACGTAGAAGTAAGACAATAATGTGTTGATAAATACTCTTATACGCATTGATATACTAAGGATGAGGATAAAATGGCAATAACACTTAGAGGAAATAAAAGTCAAGCACTGACATTTAATGAAATGGACGGTAACTTTACTGACTTGGATGGAAGAGCTACAACGCTTGAAGGTAGTACTGTACAAACAGTTAATGGATTAAGTCCTACAAGTAATGCAATAACAATAACCACTGCAAACATTACTGAAAATACAAACTTATATTATACTGATGCAAGAGCCAGAGCTAGTATAAGTGTTGTTGATAGTGGAGGTGATGGTAGCATAGGTTACAACAGCAGTACAGGGGCAATAACTTATACTGGACCAAGTGCTTCTGAAGTAAGAGCTCACTTTAGTGCAGGTGAAGGCATTGATATATCCTCCGGTACAATATCTGGTGAAGATGCATCCTCATCAAATAAAGGCATAGCATCCTTCTCTGGATCGGAATTTACAGTGACATCAGGTGATGTTGCAATTAATGACGCAACAACCTCTGCTAAAGGTATTGCTTCATTTAGTAGTGATCATTTTGACGTATCATCAGGTGCAGTTACAATTAAAGCAGACAGTATTGATGATACTCATATAGACTTTGGTACAGGCACAAATCAAGTTAGTACTGCAGATATTCCTGAAGAAACTAATTTATATTATACAAATGCACGTGCCGATTCACGTATTTCTTCTGCAAGTGTTGGGGATTTAAGTGACGTTGATATAACAACTTCAGCACCAAGTGCAAATGATGTATTAACATGGAACGCAGTGGATGGTGAATTTCAGCCAGCTGCAGCACCTGGTGCGGCAGGTGGTGAAGCAAACACTGGTAGTAATGTAGGTACAGGAAGTGGATTATTCAAAACTAAAGTAGGTTCTGATTTACAATTCAAAAGTATAATTGGTACAGATCCAATTGTTGCAACATCAAATACAAACGATGTAACTTTAACTTGGGATCCTGCAGCAGATCTTGATATTAATTCAAATAAATTAAGAAACGTCACAGATCCAACAAGTGCTCAAGATGCTGCAACTAAAGCATATGTAGATAGTCAAGTAAGTTCAGTCAGTACAACTGCAATTAGTCAAGGTAACAGTGATGTTACTGTAACAGACAGTGGAACTGGACAGGTAGTTACTACTATTGATGGTACTGCAGAATTAACAATAGTAAGTGCAAGTGCAACATTTGGTGGTAACATAATTATACCAGATGCAGGCAATATTGGTAGTGCAAGTGATACAGATGCTATAGCAATTGCATCTGATGGAAATGTGACATTCAGTCAAGATGTAACTGTGACTGGTGATTTAACTGTAAATGGAGACACAACAACTGTCAGTACTACTAATATGGTAGTAAGTGATAACTTAATTGAACTTAATAATGGTGCATCAAGTAACGCAAACGATAGTGGTATTGTTATTGAAAGAGGAAGTACAGGCGATAATGCATTTATAGGTTGGGATGAATCATCTGATAAATTTATAGTAGGTACAACTACTGCTACAGGTGCAAGTACAGGTACTCTTGCAATTACAACAGGAACACTAGTAGCAAACGTTGAAGGCAATGTCACTGGTGACGTAACTGGTGATGTAACTGGAAATGCTGATACTGCTACAAGTGCAGCAACTCTTACTACAGCCAGAGCAATTGCACTAAGTGGTGATGTTGTAGGAACTGCAAACTTTGATGGTAGTGCAGGAATAAGTATTTCTACTACAATCCAGGCTAATAGTGTTGCATTGGGTACAGATACAACTGGTAGCTATGTAGAATCATTAGTTGCTGGTGCATTAATTGATTTACAAAATAACACTGGTGAGGGAGCTACTCCTACTATTGATGTTGACTTGTCGGAACTTACAGACGGTACAGAAGATATCATAGGGTCACAAGACGAATTAGTTTATCTGGATAATGGAAGTCAAAAACGTAAACTTATTTCAGAAATATCAATTGGTGAATTTACAACTGCAAATCAAATTGCATTAGGGACTGATACAACCGGAAACTATGTTGCCGCAGGTGCTACAAGCGGTAGTGGTATTAGCGGTAGTGTAAGTAGTGAAGGTGGAACATTTACAGTTACATCAAACGCAACTAATGCAAATACCGGTTCAACTATTGTATTCCGTGACGGTAGTGGAAATTTTAGTGCAGGTACTATTACTGCTAATTTAACAGGTAACGTTACAGGAGACGTAACAGGTGATCTTACTGGCAATGCTGATACTGCTACAACTGCTACATCTGCAACAAGTGCAACGTCTGCAACAAGTGCAACTACTGCAACTACTGCTACTAATGTTACAACAACAGATAATACTGCAAACAATGAAACAGTATACATTACATTTGTAGATGGAACAAGTGGCGGACAAGGTATCGAAGTTGATAGTACAGGATTAACATACAATCCAAGTACAAACACATTAACAACAAGTGTTTTTAGTGGAGAAGCAACTGCAGCACAATACGCTGACTTGGCAGAAAAATACACAACTGATGAAACATATTTACCAGGAACAGTAATGGCAGTAGGTGGTGATGCAGAAACAACTGCAGCAAGTGCAAGTTCACAATACATAGCAGGTGTTATATCAACAGATCCTGCGTATTTAATGAATAGTGGCTCAGATGGACAAGCAATTGCACTAGTTGGTCGTGTACCGGTTAGAGTAGTTGGTAGTGTAACAAAAGGACAAGCAGTATTTGCAACAGATAATGGTGTAGCAAGTACAGATGGTACAGGCCCAATCGTTGGAATTGCATTAGAAACAAATAGCAATTCAGACGAAAAGAGTGTAGAATGTATGCTTAAGGTGTAATAATGAAAGATAACGATATGGAAAAAACGGATATTGAACAACCTCAAGCACCAGAAAGTGCAATTAAAGATACTAGCGGTGTAATGATGGAAGGACACATTCGTATTTTTGATCCTGAAACAGGTGAAGATTACGTTAATAAAAGAAATGCTATACACTATGAAAATATGAGCGAAGCACTTGCATTAAGTATAGCAAACAAAACAACAGGTTTTATACATGAAATGAGTTTTGGTAATGGTGGCACTAGTGTAGATCCTACAGGTGTTATTACGTATCTACCAGCAAATAGCAGTGGTAGTAATGCAAACTTATACAACCAAACATATTACAAAGTAGTAGATGATAATAGTAGTTTGAATACAGATACTGCTAGAAATAAACTTACAATTAGTCATACAACAGGACAAATTTACACTGATATAGTTGTAAGTTGTTTGCTTGATTACGGTGAACCTAATAGTCAAGCGGCGTTTGATAACACAAGTAATTTTAATGATACATATACATTTGATGAGCTTGGTTTAAGAAGTTGGACAGGTACAGTGAACACAGGTAAACTGTTAACCCATGTTGTTTTTCATCCTGTACAAAAAAGTTTGAATAGACTTATACAAATAGATTATACAGTTAGAATACAAACATTGACTAATCTTAGTAGTATATAATATACTATGTTAATTTAGTTGATAAATATTACTAACGAATAGCGGAGCAACTTAAAGATGGCTTATACAGTTAATAAAACCAATGGCACAATCCTTGCTACAGTAGCAGATGGTACAATTGATACAACAACTGATCTTACACTAATAGGTAAGAACTATGCAGGATACGGTGAATTTTTTAATGAAAATTTGGTAAAATTATTAGAAAATTTTGCAAATACTAGTGCACCTAGTAGTCCAATTGCTGGTCAAATGTGGTGGGATAGTACAAACAGTTTATTAAAAGTTTACACAGGTACTGCTTTTAAAACAGTAAGTAGTAGTACTTCAAGTGCAAGTACACCTACTACAAATGTTACTGGTGATTTATGGTGGGACACAACTAACGGACAGTTAAAGGTTTACAACGGAACAAGTTTTACAACTATTGGCCCAAGTTTTACAAGTGGCACAGGAACTTCAGGTGCTATTGTTGAAACAGTAACTGACAGTGGTGCAACAGATCACGTAGTAGTAAAAATATACACAAACAATACAGTGGTAGCAACAGTATCAAAAGATGCTACATTTACTCCGCAATCAGCTCTTTCAGGATTTGCAACAATTAAACCAGGTGTTCAACTTTCAACTGCAGTTTCAAATGCAAAATTCCAAGGTACTGCAACAGATTCAGACCAACTAGGTGGTATTGCTGCAGCAAACTTTTTACGTAGTGATGCAAGTGATAGTACAAGTGGCGTACTTAGTGTACTTAATGATACAGGAATTGTTGTTGGTGTTGACAGTGACTTTACGGTAGGTGTTAGCGGAAGTGACATTAGTTTAAGTAATGCAACAAGTGATGGTGATATACTAATTAAAGTGAATGATGGCGGCGTTGTTTCAACTGCTATGACATTTGACGGTGCTACAAACCGTGTAAGTGTTGCAGGAGCACCAACCGATAGTTTACATATTGCAACAAAAGCATATGTTGATGCTACAGTATCAGGTGCAGGAGCACTAGCAACCACAGGTGGTACAATGACAGGTGATATACTTGTAAGTGGCACAGTAAACTTTGGTAGTAGCGGAAATAGAGTTAGTACAGTATTTGCAACAACATTTAATGGAACTGCTACTGCAGCTGAATATGCTGACTTGGCAGAAAATTTTGTACCAGACAACAATTATGCACCAGGCACAGTAGTTGCACTAGGTGGTGTAGAAGAAATTACTGCAGTAAATGAAGAATTATCAGATAAAGTGTTTGGTGTTGTAAGTAGTCAACCAGCATATTTAATGAATAGTGCTCAACAAGGCGGTGCACCAGTTGCGGTAGCCGGAAGAGTGCCTGTAAGAGTTACAGGAAGAATAAATAAAGGTGATAGACTTGTTAGTGCTGGTAACGGACTTGCAAGAGCAGCAAATACAGAAGAATCAATAAATGCTTTTAATGTAATTGGTAGAGCAATTCAAACTAAAAATACACTAGAAGAAGGCACAGTGGAAGCCTTTGTTACCATTAATTAACGGAGAAATTTAAATGGCTTACACCTCAGGTGATACAATACTAGACAATCATTATAATGATTTTGCAACTTCAGTAAATGCAATATGGGGTTCAGGATCAGGCGATAAAGGATATGGACAAACTAATACAGTAAGTAGTGTTAGTGCAGGTACAACTGTAACAGCTTCGCAATGGACAACATTACTAGCAAGAATTACTAGTGCTGCAAACCATCAAAGCTCAAGTATTACTAGTATTAGTAATCCTAGTGCAGGTGATACAATTAGTGCATATGCTGCTTTATCAGGAAATATTAGTACAATTACAACTAACAGATTAAATGTACATGCAAGAGATTCAATTTCAGAATCAAGTTGTAGTACAACAACTACACTTACTGGTACAATTGAACAACGTGGTACATGGGCTTGGGGAAGTGAAGCACAAGCAAGATACTTTTTTAATGCTGGCGGAAGACTACGTGTACGTTGGGATTTAACTGGACACACTAGTGACAGTAAAGCAAATGAATGGAATAACTTAGCAGCAGCTTGTGGTAACTTTTATATCTATGCACAAAGTTCAGGTAAGTCAGGTGGTAGTGGAAGTGCTAGTACAAATAATGGAAATGCAGGTTGGCACGATATGACAGGTTCTTATGTAACTTATTTTCAACAATATGAAGATACAGGACCATACACTGCAAGTAACATTCAACTAGAATATTATAAAACAGGCGGTAGTGTACTATTTAGAAGTAAATGGAACGATGCCGCTGCAGACCAAACTAGTTATAACAAAAACATTTATAACGTACTAGACCAAGTTGATGGCACAAAACTCACCTATTTTGGACACGAAGAGCCAACAACAACTTACATTTCAGATACATGGGGCAATGGTCCTTCACAAACTGTTAACGCTAACGGTTAATTGTAAAACAAAATTTTTATACTTGACAGGCGCTACGGCGCCTGTTATAATATCAGCATGACAAATCAAGAAGAATATGCTCGTGAAAGATTCGAGCTCAATAGACAAAAACAAACACTAAAAGAACAACAACAACAAAGATTGACTGTGCCTTATAATGGAGGACTGTTCAAAGTTGATATGACACTGCTAAACTATTTGTACATGAAGTGTGCAAATGCAGGATTATTTCAATCCAGCAGAGAGGATATACTAACTGACAGTTACGATACACCTATAAAAATAGATGTGCAAGAATTATTAGTACTAGCAGACCAACGTTGGAAAGAAGTTCACAATGATTGGTACAATCAATACGAAGAACTGAAAACAAAACGCAAAGCAGGTGACGTTGAAGTCTAAAGGTGTACTGTTATTATACAGTGAAAATAGTCAGTTAGATTATAAACGTCTTGCTGAACTTTCAGCACGACTAGCAGAATACTACTTAGATGTTCCTAGCACTATTGTAAAACTAAATGTTGTTCAAGAGAATATTCGTACATTTAGATATGAAGATGGCGTTGAAACTATATCATGGAATAACATAGGACGTTATGATGCTTACAATTTAAGTCCATATGATGAAACCATTCTCATTGATACCGACTATTTCATTCAAAATGATAATCTAGCAAACTATTTTGAAACCGATCAAGACTTTTTATGTCATAACAGTAGTTATGATGTAACAGGAAATGAAATATTTAGACATAACCGTTTTTTAGAAAGTGGTGGCAATGGATTTGAAATGCGTTGGGCCACAGTAGTATATTTTAAGAAGAGCAAACATGCAAAACAGATCTTTGATACTTGGAGGACTGTTTACGAAAATTATGAATATTATGGTAAATTGTTAGGATTTAGACGTACGCCTTTTCGAAATGATTTTGCATTAAGTATTGCTCACAATATTTGTAATGGATATGCAAATACAAACACATTTGTACACAACTTGCCTGCAATAAGCACAACAGACAGTGTAATAGACTATGGAAATAATAATTGGTTAATCAAATATAATATTAGAAATAGTAAAAACATAATGCGTTATAAAGGTGATTTACATGTTATGAATAAAAAATGTATTTTACAAACTGACGTATACGATAAACTATGGAATAGTATATGAGAGAAAAGAAATACAACCAAGGATATTTAACTTTTGCTCAAGGCAAACAATATCTAAATTGTGCCTACTTGCTTGCTCTTAGTGTTAAAACTTATTGTAAAATTAATAAGTTTGCAGTTGTTGTAGACGAAAATACAACTGTGCCAGAACATATGACTAGAGTTTTTGATGAAGTTATTACAATACCTACTATGGAACCTTTTGCAAATGAGTGCCTAGCATGGGAACTTACACCATTTAAAGAAACATTTAAGGTTGAGAGTGATATGCTTATTACAAGTAGTATAGATCACTGGTGGTCAGGGGTTAGACTCAAAAATATTTGTTTTACTACACAAGTTTGTAACTATAGAGGTGAGTTTGCAGATGATAGTAACTATAGAAAAATGTGGCAAGAAAACAATATGCTCAATGTTTATAATGGCTTTATGTATTTTAGGCATTGTGTAGAAACAAAGAAGTTTTTTGACGATTGCAAAACTGTATTAAATACATTTAATATATACAAATCGAGTATTTTGAAAAATTGCAGACACGAGTACGCAGATACAGATGTGTTTATGAGCATAGTTGCTACTGAAACTGGTAGCGAAGATTTTTATGTGCCGACACTAGACTATCCGACATTCACACATATGAAACGTTATATAAATCGATTTGGTACAGATGATTGGCGTGATGCGTGTAGTTGGGCATTAACAGATGATAAAATATTTTTAGTAAATGGATATGCCCAAACACGCCCTTTCCATTATTATCACAAAGACTTTTGCACAGAGGAGTTAACCAAAAGATATGAGCAGTTCGTTCTTTGAAGCACAACATGTATTCGAGTCTGCACCACCTCCAGAAATACGTTTGTATTATAATCAAGAAGGTGTTATACTTGATAAAAAATATGTAAAAAAGGATTTATCCGAAAACAAAACTTACATTGTAATTACACAAGAACAGTATGATGCAATCAATTTTGAAAGACATCGTGTAATAGATAAAGAATTAGTTTGGATAACGCCTAAAAAAACAAACTGGTTTTTAAAACAGGAAGAATTAGCAAGGAATCCTTATGTCAAAGATTGATGTAGCAGATTTAGATTGTATATATCTAAGTTATGATGAACCTAAAAAAGAAGAGTTCTGGGCTAAGATACAAAACATGGTACCCTGGGCAAAACGTGTTGACGGCGTTAAAGGATCTGATGCTGCACACAAAGCAGCAGCCAGTGCTAGTGATACTGAGCGTTTTGTACTAATAGATGGCGACAATATGCCTTATCCAGAATTTTTCGATATAACTTTAGATATAAAACCTGAACATGAAGACTGTGTATTTCGTTGGAAAGCAGTGAACGCAGTCAACGGACTTATGTATGGTAACGGAGGTATAAGTTGTTGGACACGTGAGTTTGTAAACAACATGCAGACACATGAAAATAGCAATGGAGCAGATGAAAACGAAGTAGAGTTTTGTTATGATCCAAAATATTTGGCTATGAATAATGTTTATAGCACCACGCATCCTAATGGTGATGAGTTCCACGCATGGAGAGCAGGATTTAGAGAAGGTGTAAAGATGTGTTTGAAGAAAGGCACAAAGCCTAGTCTGTTAGAATTTAACGAAATGGTTCATCGCAGTAACTTTGATAGACTAAGCATATGGCACAACATAGGTGCTGACGCAGAATATGGTGATAGTTGTATAGCAGGTGCTAGATATGGTACTTACAGGACAATGCTTACTGAATGGGATTACACAGAAGTACAAGACTTTTACCATTTAGGCGAAATATACAGTGAATGGAAGACTGTTGATCAAACAAACATAAACAAGTTATTACAAACACGTTTAGGATTACACATAAGTGAGTTTACAAGTGAACAGAGTAAATTTTTTAAAAAACACTACTACAATACCTATACAAAATCAGATCCTATGACATTAGAAATAGATATGCTAAGAAAGTCTGAAGGATGGTAACAATAGATATTACGCCTTACTGTGGAGCATCTAGGAATTGGAATACTGAAATATTAGCCTGTAAGATTGCTCAAAACTCTAATGAAAAAATTATATTAGACCTCAAACATGAGGGTTGGGATATAGTTGAAAATGGTATAGAACAAAAGGTAAAGATTATTTGTGATGAATTAAAAATACCTTACACACAAATAGAATTTAGAAGTAGTGATAGACTATGCAAAGCAAAAACATTCAAACATAAAAATACTATCGAACTTTTAAACTTTTTTGCAAGACTTTTTCAACAAGATATTCAAATAGTTTTGCCTAATAAGTTTCAATATGGATTATTCTGTGGTCGTGCAAGCAATGAAAGGTTATATGCCTTTTATCATCACAAAAATTGGAAGTATTCGAATAAAGGCAAAGCAAGTATGCATTTAGATGTTAATGATGTGCCGGAAGTTACTAGTGATTATGCAGAATTTATCATTGAGTATAACAAAAAATGGAAAGAACTATGTAAAATACTACCATATAGCGATGTATCTCATTACATGAAACCTCCATTGCGTAGACAATCTGAAGACAAAAATCTATGGAATAACATTTATAAAGACATAGCAATAGAAATTGTTTGTGAAACAAATACAACTCCAGATACTTTTTTCATGACTGAAAAAATTATACGTCCTATTGCATATGGAAAACTTTTTTTAGTAATAGGCAGTCCTAACTTTGAATTAAATTTAAAACATATTGGCTTTGACATTTTTGATGATATTATTGACAAAAATTATGATAAAGAAAGTAGTTACATGAGAGTAGATAATGTTTTTCAAAGTTTAGAAAAGTTTTTAAGTAATCCAATAGATATAGAAGCATTACTGCCACGACTAGAAGCAAACAAAAAAGTTTTAAATAAATTACCAGTGACAATGGCTGGAAACAAGATAGCAAAACTATTAGGACTTGATAATGAGTGATTACTATCAAGATGCACTTGTTGCAAAAGATAAATTAGCAAATATAAGTGATAGTTTCTGTTTGGCTAAATGGAAACAAGTAAGTCTGCATCTTACTACTGGACATACTAATAGTTGTTATCATCCTCCTTTACATAAAATTCCAATTGCACCACTCTGGGATAATCCTAGTGCATTACATAATACAGAACACAAAAAACAAAGTCGCCGTGAAATGATGCAAGGCGTAAAATGTACAGATTGTAATTATTGTTGGAATATAGAAGCACAAGGTAACATAAGTGATAGGCATTATCGTAGTGGTGAGCCTTGGGCAATGGATAGTTTTGATGAAATAGTTGCTAATCCAGATGCAGATATAAATCCTAGTTATGTAGAAGTTAATTTTAATAATGTTTGTAATCTTGCATGTAGTTATTGTTCACCACAATTTAGTAGTACATGGACAAAAGAAACTAATTCACTAGGTGCATGGCCCACTACTACACCTCATAATGCTCCAGAACACTTTACAGGTGAACGCAGAGCAATACCTAACAGAGAAGAAAATCCATACAGAGAAGCATTTTGGCGTTGGTGGCCTGACCTATATAAAGATTTAAAACATTTTCGTATGACAGGAGGCGAACCTACTATGGATCCAAACACTTACCGTGTGTTTGACTATGTGCTTGAGAATCCCAAAACAGATCTTCATCTAAATACTACAAGTAATTTTAGCGTTGAAGAAAAGATATGGCAAAAGTACAAGTCGTATGTTCAGCGACTATGTCAAGGTCAACAAATAGAGCATTTTATGCAATTTGTCAGTCTCGATACTTGGGGTTCTCAAGCAGAATACATTAGACATGGTTTAAACTTTGACCTTGCGATAAATAGATGTGAAGAGTTTGTTAGAGATGTACCATATAGAAGCAGTCTAACATTCATCATCACAATGAACAACCTTAGTATTCTTTCATTAAAAAAACTTTTAGAGTATATAGTATACTTGCGTAAAACATATACAGATACGTATCAACGTATTTGGTTCGATACACCGCTTTTGTATACACCAGAATGGCAAAGTTTACAAATACTTCCTAAAGAATTTAGTATTTTAATGGATGATATAGTGAAGTATATGGAAGATAACTTAGATGAAATGCATGGATTTAAAGATTACGAAGTTCTTAAGATGAAGAGAGATAGAGATTGGATGTTAGCAGGTACAGAAAATGTAGAACGTAAAAGAGGTGACTTTTTTAAGTTTTTTAGCGAACATGATCGTCGCAGAGGAACAAACTTTTTAGAAACATTTCCTGAGATGGCAACTTTTTGGCAACAGTGCGAGTATTGGAGTAGTAAATGAATAGAATAAAAAAACTTAATCCTTCTATAAATCCTATTACGTTTAAGGACGGAAGAGGCATTATACAGACTTACCTGCCAGAAACAGATACAATAAAAGAATGGAACTATATTGTTACACTTAAAGGTGCTGTAAGAGGACATCATTATCATAAAGAATTTGATGAATATATTATGTTTGTTGATGGTGAGGGTGTATACACTGAACTAACAGATGGCAAAGAGCTAGTAACTCCAGTAGCATCTGGTGATTGTGTATACTTACCCATGCATGTACCACATACATTCTATCCTACTGCTGACTGCAAAATGATTGCACTGATTACTAAAAGATGGGATAAATGCCAAGAACCTATAACAAAGGTACAGATATGAAAATAATGATTACAGGTGCATTAGGTTATTTAGGCACTCAACTTCTATCACAACTTGTTGATACTGATGTAGAAATAATAGCCATTGACAATAGCACTGAAGCAATATCAAGTCGATTAGGAAGTTTTTTATACAACACTAAATTTTCTTTTTACAATGTAAATGTAACCGATACACAGCGATTAAACGCATTGCCCAAAGTTGATTTAATTGTACATTTAGCCAGTGTGGTAGGATATATTAGTTGTAATATTACTCCTGGACTAGCACATGACACAAACGTAATAGGTACAGAAAATATTGCTAATTTAAATACTCCTGTTATATATCTAAGCAGTGGAAGTATATACGGTGAAATCGGAGACGTGTGCAATGAGGAAACACAAATTAATCCTAAAAGTCTATATGCCGAACATAAAGTTCTCGGCGAGAAGGCGGTAAGTCGCGTTTCCAATGTTATACTTAGACCTGCGACATTGTTTGGCTGTAGTTATAAGATCAGAGACGACTTACTGGTACACACACTGATACAAGACGCAGTTAGAACTAACTATATAGATTTATATCAGCCTTATGCTCGTAGAAGTTTTTATAGCGTCCGTAAAATGGCTAGTCTTTTAAAATATATATGTGAAAATTACAGTAAATTTGAAGGTGAAGTAGTGAACGTAGGATGTGAAACCGGAAACCTTACTAAAAGACAGTTATGTGAAATTATTTCAAAATATACTAACACGGATATTAGAATAGTGCTTGGCCAGGATTTGGATAGTAGAGATTATAACATTGATTATGGAAAACTTAAATCTTTATGGTCAGAGTATGATGAAAATTTTGAATTACATATACCCAAATTGGTGAGATATTATGAAAATATTAGTAACAGGAAGTAGGGGTTTCTTCGGACAAAATTGTGTAAAGTATTTTACACAGCGTGGGCATAGTGTTACTGCTTGGACAGAAGATGTTAGAATAAGTATGCCTGATGAAAACTATGACGTTTTGATGCCATTTGCTTGTAAGATAGGCGGTCGTAAAGGTATGGATAACAAGGCCTTGATGATAGCGGGAAATGTTGAAATAGACAGATGCCAATTTTTGTGGGCAGAAAAGCACTGTGGCAGGATAGTATATCCAGGCAGTAGTAGTGCTTATCCACGTGAAGATTCAATATTCTTAGAGCATAGGGTAGGAAGCGACATTCCGTCGGACGATATATATGGACTTTACAATTATTTTAGTGAACGAATGCTTGCCCATTGTAGCATTCCTTCTAGCATTGTTAGACCAGTTAATGTATACGGACCTGGACAAAGTTTACACTATCCAATGCCTAGTATTATTGAACGTACAAAACGTGGAGAATGCAGTGTATGGGGTAGCGGAAAACAAGCACGAGATTGGATACACATTGATGATGTAATGCGTATATTTGAATACTGTGCTACTAGCAATGAAAATATTATAGTTAACGCCGGTTGTGGGACGGCAATAACTTTTATAGAACTTGCTGAAACTGTGTATCGTATTATACACGGGCATACTATACCAGTAATAACAGATCCTTCTCAACCCGAAGGCCCATTATATAGGCAAGCAGATATCACACGATTAGAAAGTTTTGGATTGCTTCCCCTTATTAGTTTACAAGAAGGTATTAAGGGAATGATTGATGCTTGAAAAAGTTGGAATTCACTTTCCTAAAGATTGGCAATATGGACCTGAAGAAATACATATATTTGATAGCACTGCAAAACAAGTAGACAAACAGTTTCCTAATGATCGTAATCTAGTTATAAACACTACTTGGTTTGGTCCTCAATTTTCTAATGGCGAATGGAAAAAGGCTAACAGTTTTGATCAAGATTTTGATAATCTATTCTTGCTTAGTGTAATAGATCCTTTACACTTGCAAAATGAAGACTTAGATTTGCTAATAAAGAAATATAACATAAAAAATGTTTATAGGATAGGAATGTTTGAAGGCAGTGAGCACGAATGGAACTTTCATGCGTTAATCGGCAAGGATCTGATGCCCAATTATACTGAAGAACAAGTGCTAATGCAAGATCCTACATATATCTATATGCTTTATCAACGTAAACCAAGATATCATAGAATAGAAATAACGGAGATACTTAGACAACGTAATTTATTACAAGATGGAATAGTTACATTAGGAGGACCAGATTCTGAAACAAAGTGGGAAGGTCATCATAAAGATTGGGAAGTTTTAAAAATCGAAGATTATCCAGAGAATTATTTAGGTACAGGAGGTCCAAAAGATGCATTTGGCGGAGTGCCTGATGATTTAGTAACAGTTGGCAGACTAGATTTATGGCAATCCCATTTTTTAAATATATCTAGCGAAACAGTGTTTGATGAATGGGAACCGTTATTAGTCACAGAAAAGATGTGGAAACCTATTATTGGGCTAAGACCTTTCATAGTGCATGGAAACCCTAAAACATATTCTTGGATGAGAAAAAATGGTTTCAAAACATTTAATAATTACTGGAAACATATTGATGTGGAAAATCTTGGTGCTCATGATACTGTTTATAGAGTTATAGAATTTCTAAAAACACAAGATCTATCAAAAATGTACATTGACATGTTAGCAGACTTACGCTACAATAAAGAACGATTTTATGAGTTTAGTAGCGAGCAAGAATATAAAATGGAGAACATTTTTGAAAATTATAAGCCCTAATATTTTTTTCCCTCGTATGCTTTTGGAAGAATATAAAGAATATTTTGAAAAAGCACATAGTAAACTAAGTCCTTGTGATAGTATCTTTGTTTGTATGTTCGATGATATAAAAAGTTATGCTTTTACCCAAAATAAGGTTATTATATTTTATATAGATACTTTTTTTGATCATAGACAAATTGAAGATTATGTTGAAGTTTTTAATTTACATAAAGATAAACAATTTTATGTTTTTTCAGATAAGTTCAATTTACAGTCTGATATGTATGCACCAAATTGTAAACATTTTCAAATAGGATTAGGTGATCAAAGTGTTCTACAATTAGGCACACATGCTACCGCAGTTGAGGATAAGAATTTTGATAGTGACTGTATTGGTATTTCTTTAAATAGACAACCTAGAAATTTTAGGTTAATGCTTATCTCTTATTTACTAGGCATAAATTTTAATCAACATTGTAGGATTACTGCACCATTACTACAGACAAGAATTAAAGAAGAGAAAAATATTCTAAATATATGTAATTATGATTTTTATGACTACACAGATACTATACTAAAGGGTTGGGAAAAAGCCAAACAAAATGATGGAATAACAGATACAACTGATGCGTGGGAGCCTATTAATGTAAAGGAAAAAGTAAAGTCTGATGAGACAGTAAATCCTTTAGAAAATTATAATCTTAGACTAACACCAATGTTTAAAAACAGTTTTGTTGAGGTTGTGTGTGAAACGAACTACGATTACAATTTTTCCTGTATCACTGAAAAAACAATGCAAAACCAATTAGGAAAAAATTTTCCACTATATATGTGCAATACTGGGTATGTAAAATACTTACGTGATAATGGTTTTGATTGTTTTGATGATATTATAGACCACTCTTATGATAAAGAGACAGATCCAATTTTGCGAATGGTAAAAATGATACAAGATAATAAAATGTTGTTTATTGATACAGAAAAAACCAAAAACCTGTGGATTAAAAATAGTAATAGGTTTGATTACAATGTAAAATGCTTAGTTAAAATATATACTGATATAAGTAATAAAATTAAGAATGTATTAGATGAATTGTGATATCTTGTTAATAAATGTTCCAAGGATAAGTTTGGTATATCCTCCTGCAGGCACAAGTTTACTGAAAGGGGTTGTAGAACAACAAGGATTTACCTGTACTGTAAAGGATGCAAACTTTGAATTATTAGATAGCATTAAAGATCCAGATGATTTTGAAACAATTACAAATTATTTTACTATCCCTAATGCAGAAATTACTACAAATTGTCAAAATATTATAGACGAATGGTATACTGACCTTGTAAATTATATACTTAAACTTAATCCTAAACATGTTGGTATAAGTGTTTTTACATTTGAATGTCAGGTTGCTACTCGTGAACTTTGTAAACTTTTAAGGCAAGTTTATAATGGTAAAATTATAATAGGAGGTGCTGGATTAAGTACTACAGGTATTGCAACACAAGTAAATGACTTTGGAAATAACCTTTTAGAAAATAATCTAGTAGATTATTACGTTAGAGGTGAAGGAGAACTTGCACTTGTTGATATATTAAAAGAAAATAAAGGTGCAGGCATAAACAATGACAATTATATTCAAATTGAAGACCTTAATAGTTTAGCATATCCAAATTATGATGATGTTATCAAGTACAAATACCATTATGCAATAGAGAATATACAACTTCCAATAACAACTAGCAGAGGTTGTGTAAGACGTTGCAGTTTTTGTGATATACATGCATTTTGGAAAAAGTATACATATAGATCTGGCGAAAATATTGCAAAGGAAATGGTTAGTCATTATGAAAAATATGGTGTACGTGACTTTTTCTTTACAGATAGTTTAATTAATGGCAATCTTAAAAGTTTTAGACAATTATGTGATTGCTTGGTGACGTATTATGAAGAAAACAATTTGCCAGACAGATTTTTTAGTTGGGGAGGACAATGGATTGTAAGAACAGAAAAACATTTGAGTCCAGATGACTATAAAAATGCTGCACGTAGTGGTATGAATGGACTTGCAATGGGTGTTGAAAGCCTAAGTGAGCAAGTTCGTAAGGATATGAATAAAGGATTTAAGAACGAAGACATAGATTATACACTTGAACAGTTTAGATTACATAGTATTAACTGTTATTTTCTAATGATTGTAGGATATCCAACAGAAACTGAAGAACATCACTTAGAAACAATGCAGAACTTTGTAAAATATCAAGGATATGCTATAGATGGTACAATATTTGGAGTAAACTTGGGAGGAACACTTAGTATTGACGAAGGAAGTCCTCTACATCAAGATAGTATACACTTTGGACTAGAACCTACTACAGAAAATGAAGAATTATTTGGATTAGATTGGACAAGCAAAGAAAATCCAAAACTTACACTACTGGAAAGAATAAATCGACGAATTGACCTACAGGAATTACTTATGGATTTAGGATATACTGTATGGAACGGTGATCACCAATTAAAAAGACTTAAAGCAAGTTATGAGCGTATTAAACAAAATACCTATCACTTTAAAGATATACTACACTCATAGTGGACATGAAAATGGCTGGCCACTATGTAGAGTCCTATGGGATAACAAACAAGTAGCAAACTTTAAAGCAGATGGACAAGAGATTGAATTTACTGTGATGCCTAAACCTAAAGGTACAAGCACACTAATTGTAGAACATTATGGAAAAAATGTATATGAAGAACACGATAAATTTATAGAAATAATAGGTATGAGAATAAACAATATTCCTTTAAAGAATATACTATGGGAATCTACACAGTATCCTATTACTGCACCATGGGACGAACCTTGGCAAGAAGAAGGAAACTTATATCTAGGTCATAATGGCCATATAGTGTGGCACTTTAGTAATCCAGTTTTACTAGACATACAAAATAGATTAGGTGTTAAGAAGAAACCACAAGAAGGGCAGGAAAGCACTAAGAAAGTTTTACAAGAAATAAAAGAATATTTTAGAAATGAAAAAGATAGATAATTTTTTTACAGAAAACGATTGTAAGTGGTTTCAATGGTATCATAACGTTTTGCCAGAGTCTAGAGATAACGGACTACGTATACAAACTATGACACATTTTGCACAACCATTTTTTGCTAGAAAGTTAAAACAAATACAAAGTTTACTTCCAGATAATGAAGAAGTTACTACATTGAATATAAATTTTGATTATGGTGCAGGCGGAATACATAGCGATGGATATCTCGAGCATGATAAAAATGATAAAATTGCAAATAGTTATCTAATACCTATTCAAGTCCATCCTACAGACAAGTATTACACAGTAATTTTCGAACAAACTAGTATGGAAGCAATTACGTTCAATGGTGAACTTGGACTAGGAGATAAAGGTATAACAACTTATAGGCAAGTGTCTAGGGAAGAATTTGGATTAAGTAACGAACCTTTTGATAAAGATGTTTATAATAAGTATCTTACTCATTTAAATTATGATGCACTAAAAGGTTTGACAGTTGCACACATTCATGCATGGACACTAGGCAGTGCTATGACTTGGCCCAGACAAAACTTTCATGTTAGTGCAAACTTTATAAACAAGGACACAAGAGCAAGTGTATTAATTGTTACGAGATATAAATGATAGAATTCGAATTCGAAAACAACGGTAGTTTAGAATATGAAGTTACACTCACAAACAATGGTGCTAAGATAAGATTCTTTGGAAAAAATTATAGTACAAATACAGAAGATCATGTTATAATAAAGAATATAATTTATAAAGATTTAATTTTACCAGAACTTTTTGGATACACAAAAATGACAACAGACAATAAAGATTATGCTAACTTAACTAATGTAAATTATATTTCATTTAATGGTATATGGGAATTAAAATTTACAGAACAAGATATTAAAAATATACTAAAGAAGAAACTTACATGACTGAAGGTAATCCAGAAAATAATTTAGAACGTATTTTACAAAACACATTACCGCCACATGATTTCAAACGTGAGCATTTGGATACAAGAAGTGCAAGTTTTTGTGGTGCAAAATGGTATAATGCTACAGTATGGCTTGGTAGTGGCATGACAACTAGTTGTCATCATCCATTACCACATAAAATAGATGCAGAAGCAGTCAAAACAAATCCTAAACTGTTACACAATACTCCTGAGAAAAAAGAACAACGCAGACAAATGCAGTGTGGCGAAAGACCTGCAGGATGTGAATACTGCTGGAAAATTGAGGACATGGGTCCTGACCATATAAGTGATAGAATTTATAAAAGTTGGATATATACAGATGAGGAACTTACTGATGCATTTACAACAGACTATAAAGAAGATTTTGAACTTAGAAGTCTTGAAATCGCCTTTGATAGAACATGCAATTTTGCTTGCAGTTATTGTAATCCTGCGTTTTCAAGCACATGGGTAAAAGATATAAACAATAAAGGACCATACCAAAATCTGCAAAGTGATGGTAGAGGACATTTCATACATCCACATGATAGTAACCAGTTGTATGGATACGGAGAGTATAATCCATATGTAGAAGCATTCTTTAAATGGTGGGAAAGTGATTTACATAAAACACTAAGGCAATTAAGAGTAACAGGTGGCGAACCACTAATGAGTGCAGACTTATGGAAACTTATAGAATGGTTTGAAAAGAATGGCGATAAAAGTCAAACAAGTTTAGCAATTAATAGTAATTTAGTAGCAAAACCAGAATTAATACAAAGACTTGTTGATGTTAAATCTCACTTGCCAAGTTTAGGTGTTTACAGTAGTTGCGAAGCAGTAGATTCTAGTGCAGAATATATTCGTGATGGTATGGTATTTGATCAGTGGTGGCAAAACATGCAAAAATTACATGAAGCAGATATTGACACACATTGTATGATGACAATAAATGCACTTTGTTTAGAAACGTTGCCTGAACTTGTGGATCGTATAATGCAAAAGCGAAAAGAGTATAATGGTAATAGATTTGCAATAATGAGTTTCAATATACTAAGATTTCCAAGTTTTCAAAGTCCTTTAGTGCTGAGCAATGAAATAAAAAAATATCATGTAGAGAAACTTACTGAACTTAGAAAAAAGTGGGCACCTAAGTATCTTAATAGGAGTGATTGTTTTCATGAGTTTGAACTAGGACAGTTGGATAGACTTATAGAATATTTACAAGTAGTAGATAAGCCACACAGTGAAGGTTTTGATATGCCTAGATTACACAATGACTTCAAACAATTTTACACACAATATGATATTAGACGCAACAAAAATTTTACAAAAACTTTTCCAGAATTAGAAGAATGGTATGAGTCGCTCTAAAACAGAAAAATATTACGAAACTTACGACTACAATAGTAGGAGGCCAGTCTTTGTAGAATTAGAATCCTTACGTGATGATCAACAAAAAAAATTAATTGAAAGTAAGTATTTTTGTATGATTCCTTGGACACATATACACGGATTTCCAACAGGAGAAGCATACCCTTGTTGTTTAGGTGAGATGAAACACCCTATTGGAAACATGAGAGAAAATACTCTAGAGGAAATATGGAATGGTGAGCAATATACACAAATGCGTACTAATATGCTTGCAGACAGGCCTTGTAAAGAGTGTACACGTTGTTACGAACAAGAAGAACAAGGATTTTTTAGTATGCGTAATAGCAGTAATAAACATTTCGGACATCATATACATAAAGTAGATCAAGGAATTAATCCAAATTTTGAATTAGTCTATTGGGATATACGTTTTAGTAATCAATGTAATTTAAAATGTCGTAGTTGTGGTCCTATGTTTAGTAGTTTATGGTATGATGATCATGTAAAAATGCATGGACAACCTCCTAATCATAAACGTATAGAATGGGCCGGGCGTAACAAGAATGATATTTGGGAACAAATGATCCCACATATAGACCATATAGAGCAAATATATTTTGCAGGTGGTGAACCACTTATAATGCAAGAGCATTACAATATACTTAAAGAATTAGTAAAAAGAGAAAAGTTTGATGTAAAGTTAATATATAATACAAACTTTAATGAAACATTGTATAAAGATTTAGATGTACTAGATTATTGGGGAATGTTTGATAGCGTTAGTGTAGGTGCAAGTTTAGATGCTAGTGGCAATCGTGCAGAACTAATGCGTAAAGGTTGTGACTGGAATAAAATTACTGCTAACAGAGAACGTATGTTAAAAAAATGTCCAAAAGTAGATTTTTATATTAGTCCTACACTAAGTTTAATGAATGTAGATCATATACCAGACTTTCATAAGGATTGGGTAGAGCGTGGTTTGTTGAAACCACAAGATTTAAATATAAACATTTTACAGAGTCCAGATTGGTATCGTGTAGATTGTTTACCAGATAATATTAAAAAGGATTTAACACATAAATTAAATGAACATATAAACTGGTTAAGTCCTAAAGATAATTTGCAAAGAGCAACAAACGGATTCAAAAGTCTTATAAGTTTTATGAATGCACAAGATAATACAACTCATTTAGAAAAGTTCAATCAAGTAACAACTCAATTAGACAAAGTAAGGATAGAAAATTTTTATAAAGTCTTTCCAGAGTTAGAAAGTCTAAAACAGTATGCATAAATGTATATTACCATGGATTAGTATAGAAGCAACACCTATGGGAACAACAAGACCCTGTTGTTTATATACAGACGAAATACCAAATATCAATCTTAAAAATAGTACACTAGACGATGCTTTTAATAGTAGAACTATGCGTGATTTAAGACGTAGTTTTAGAAGAGGTGAAAAGCCTGAAGGATGTAGGAATTGTTGGCGTGAAGAAGATGCAGGGAAAAAAAGCAAGCGGCAATATATGTTAGATAAGTTTAAACATTTAAATGTTGAATATAAAGACAACAAGGGTGAGAAACTTCTATTTTTAGACTTAAAATTAGGAAACATTTGTAACTTAAAATGTCGTATTTGTGGAAGCTGGAGTAGTAGTAAATGGGCACAAGAAGAATGGGATTACACAGGAAAACATAAAGATCATATAGCAAAAAAGTGGCTAAAGGACGGGCAGTGGGTAAGAAAATCGCCTAACTTTTGGAAAAACTTAGATGAATTATTACCACAAATAAAATACTTTGAATTTACTGGTGGTGAGCCTTGGATGATAAAACAACATTTTGAATTATTACAACGTGCAGTTGAACAAGGTTTTGCAAAAGATATTGACATTCATTACAATACAAACACTACACAGTACCCAAAAGATCCAACTATATGGAAATATTTTAAACATGTACAGATTGCGTTTAGTGTAGACAACACAAAAGAACGTTTTGAGTATGAGCGTTATGGCGCAAAATGGAAAACATCAAATTCTAATATAAAAAAAGTTCATAGGTTGCGTGAACAAGGATATCCAATTACTACACAATTGTGTTGTACATGGAACATACAAAATATTTTTTATTTAGATGAAATATTAACTTGGGCATACACAATGGACTTTGATAATATACATTTTAATCTTATGCATGATCCTTGGGAATTTAGTTTAAATTGTACCCCAAAAACTGCAAGAGCTCCTCTAATGCTTTATTTGCAAAAACAACAGATAAAACATAAGAAATATGCAACAGATATTCATGCTCTTAAACAAATTATTGTTGATAGTACTCACGAATCTAGTGATGATATAACAAAAAGATTAAGACGTACAGACTTATATCGTAATCAAAATTTTGCAATAAGTCATAGTAAAATTGCAAAGGCTATAAACTATGAACTCTAAACCTGAAAATTTATGTATGGCTCCTTGGACTCATACATATCTTAGTCCACAAACAGAACGCAGACTGTGTTGTGCTAGTCGTGAACCTGCACAAAATTTTAAACAGTATATCGATACTGCAGAAGGCACAAACGAATATAAACCACAGCCATTAGAAGAATATTGGAACAGTGAAAATATTAGGCGTATTCGTATACAGATGCTAAACAACGAAGTTCCTCCTGAATGTGTAGTATGTGATAAAAAATTATTAAACCAAGATGTATATAGAGATTATTTTAGTCATTTGTTTGCACACAAATGGCACGAAATAATTCCTAGCACAGATGAGACAGGCCATACTACTATGAAGCCTGTAAGTTGGGATTACCGTTTTAGCAACTTATGTAATTTTAAATGTAGAATGTGTGGTCCTATGTTGAGCAGTGCTTGGGAAACAGAAGCACGTAAGCAAGGCAAAATAGAACCTTGGATGGAAAAACCTGTAAAACGTAAAATAGAAGAATTCCAAAAAAACACAGTTGAACAAGAATTCTCAGATGCAGTTGAAGAACATAGAGTAGAAGAAATTTACTGGGTAGGTGGAGAACCACTTATGTACGAACAACACTGGCGTTATATGCAACGTATAATTGAATTAGGAGATGGCCCAGGTTTATATGCACGTTACAATACTAATTTGCATAGGGTAAATTATAAAGGTATTAATCTTTATCAGGATATATTGGATAATATTCGTGATTGGCAAATATGTGCAAGTTTAGATGGAACAGGCAAAATTGGAGAGTACATTAGAACAGGTTTAGATTATAATGTATGGTTAGAAAATTTTAAACAAGGATTAGCACACAGTAGAAACAGACGCATGATGCGTATAGATTTCACTTTAACATTACCGGGTTTATTTGATATAGTAAATATATGTAGATTAGCACGTGAACTAGATGTTGATATACTTGCTAAAGTAACTTTTGCATTTACACCAGATATTGCAATGAGTCCACTTTTCCTACCTAAAGATATATTACATTCATATATAAATGAATTGTTATTGACAAGTGAAGTGGATAATATTACAATTAGAAATATGCTTGTAAGTTTATTAGAGCGACCTACATTTGAAGAAGAATTTCCTGATGAATATGCAAAAGCAAGAATCAAAGGCAAATGGCGTATGCAAGCAATGGATAATTTACGTGGTCGTATGAAGTTTGAAGATACACTTAAGACGCAACAAGCAAAAGACTTTTGGAATGGAATTTGTTAGATGAAAATATTAATATGTGGTTTGCCTGGTAGTGGCAAGAGTACACTTGCAAAACCTTTTGCAGAATTGCTAGGCGGTGTATGGATAAACGCAGATCAAGTAAGAGAACAATATGACGATTGGGACTTCTCGCCTGAAGGCAGAATACGCCAAGCACAACGCATGAGATATTTAAGTGATGGTGTTTTAAGAGCAGGAGGTATTGCAGTTGCTGATTTTGTTTGTCCAACTGAAAAGGCACGTAAAGAGTTTGATGCAGATTATGTAGTTTGGATGGATACTATTAAAGAAGGTCGGTTTGAAGACACTAATAAAATGTTTGAAAAGCCAACAGACGTAAATTATCACGTAGCAGATTGGTTTGATGATACACATGCACAATTACTTGAAGTAGTACAAAATTACATGCGTATGAAAGAAGGATTACCAACCCTACCTATAGGAGTAAAAAAATGAGTTTTGATTGGAAAAAACCCACAGTACAAATGCTTGGTAGATGGCAACCCTGGCATGAAGGACATACACAATTGTTTGAACGTGCAATAGAGATAACAGGACAAGTTTGTATTATGGTTCGTGATGTAGGTGGAATAATTGGCGAAGATGCAGGTGCAGGAAGAACAATAAAACAAGATGATAATCCTTTTGATTTTGATAAAGTTTCTGAAGATATTGCAGGAAAATTATTTACCAGAGGATATATAATAGGTGAAGAATTTGAAGTAATGCTAGTTCCTAATATTGTAGATATTAGTTACGGAAGAGGTGTAGGTTATACATTTACAGAACATGACTTAGGAGAACGTGTTCATAATATTAGTGCAACTAAAATAAGAAAAGAAATGAGAGAAAATGGTGAATTGGATTAGAAATATTAAATAAGGTATGTATTACGGAAACGATATTCTAATGTCCTTTGTAGAATATTCTGGCGGAAAATTTGTAAAAAATTGTATTTGTTTAAGTAAATATTTTTTATTCAATTCTAAAGATAAAGATTTAGAATACCTTATTAATAATCCCGAAGATTATCAATATAAACTCAAATGTATTTTAAGTACTTTGCCAAAAAAAGAAAATATGAAACATTGGAGGACATACGAATTTGGAGAAATAGATAGGAATAGTACAATTTTTTTGCTTGCTAAGAAAAAAGGATTTAGATTTGCAAGAACTATGCATAGTTTTAGTAAAGATCTTTTAAATCTTTGCAAAGATGCAGTTATAATTAAACTTATAAATTACGAAAAATTTAGAGATATTGCTAGTAAACTAAAACATGCAAATTTAAAAGAAACTGACGAATGTGAAAGCAAGTATAAAATAGTAGCAGGTGATGACTGGCCTTCATTTCAAAAATTACAAAGTTCAGGCTTTAATACAAAATTTTTAGAGATTACAGATCAAAATATATTAGAAGATATTCATAAATATTATCAATTTGGTACCATAGAAAATAAAATGTTTTTGTATGATAAAGATAAAATTTTTAATATGTCGGATTTTATGAGTCAAATGAAAAAATTATATGAGTATTTAAATCTAGATGATTTCAACGAGGAGTTGGTTTCGGTGTATTATACAGAATATATGAAATTACATTAGGAAATAAGAAAATGATAAATTGGGTCAAAAGTATTATTAATAAAATTAAACTTGAAATACGCTATAGAAAGCGTTTGAAAGAATTAAGAAAAAGGGATCCATTTATATACAAATGATATTAGGACTAAGTGCAGGCTTTCATGATGCTGGAGCCACGTTAATTGATAAAAGTGGAAATATAAGGTTTGCAGGACATGCAGAACGTTATAGCGGTGTAAAGAATGATGCAAATTTAAACCAACAGCTTGTTGATGATGCACTAAGTTATGGTAAGCCTACAAGTATTGCTTGGTACGAAAATACATGGCTAAAAAGAACACGTCAACTTTACAGTGGTGAATGGCGAAAAGCAATTGACTTTAATACAAGTCCTAAAAAACTAGTAATGCCATATTTTAAGCAAACAGGACTTCTTCCAAAAACACAAAAGTTATCTATAAAAAGTTATTCACATCACAAATGTCATGCTGCCGCAGGTTTTCAGACAAGTCCATTTAAAGAAGCAATAGCCATAGTAGTAGATGCTATTGGTGAATGGGATACAATTAGTGTTTGGAAATGTAGTTACAAACCTGTATACTTAGGAAGACCAATTGCACAGTATAAAAAAATATGGCATCAAGTATATCCACACAGTATAGGACTTTATTATAGTGCAATTACAAAGTACATAGGACTTAAACCTATGGAAGATGAATATATTACAATGGGTATGGCAGCATATGGAAAGGCATATTTAAAAGCATATGAAGATAATTTAAAACTTGTACATGATGAAAAAGAAATACTGTTCACACAAAATATGCACATAGGTTTAGAGGACGACTATTTTGTAGGTACTGGTTGCGATAAATTTGATATTGCTTCTGGTGCTCAGAAAGTAGTTGAGCAATTATTAAGAGGATTGTTTGAACGTTTTGCTACAAGGCAAACGAACGTCGTATTCATGGGCGGAGTAGCACTTAATTGTGTTGCAAATTCTATGCTAGAAAGTCATTGTAAAGACTTATGGATTATGCCTAATCCTGGAGATTGTGGAAGTAGTTTAGGTGCGGCAGCTTTGCAATGGGGTAAAAAGTTGCATTGGCGAGGACCATACTTAGGACACAACATACCAGGTGAGTATCCAGTAGATGCTATTATTGGTGGTTTGATTAGTAATAAAATTGTAGGAGTAGCAAGTGGTAGAGCAGAGTTTGGACCACGTGCATTAGGCACAAGAAGTTTACTAGCAGATCCACGTGGTGAAGACATAAAAGACAAAGTAAATAGTATAAAGAAAAGACAAAAATTTAGACCATTTGCTCCTATGATTCTTGAAGAACATTTTAAAGATGAATTTGTAGTTTACAAAAAAGACAAAGAACCTTATATGCAAAGTGTTTACAAATGTAAACATCCGGAGTTATATCCAGCAATAGTACACAAAGATGGAACAAGTAGAGTACAAACTGTAGGAAAAAATGATCATCCAGATGTACGAGCATTGTTAGAAAAGTGGTATTTTATGACAGGTTGTCCTATGTTGTTAAACACAAGTTTAAATATAAAAGGTGAACCTATGGTAAACAATCGTGCTGATGCAGATAGATTTCAAAAAAAGTATAATGTAAAGGTATATAGTTAAATGGTAGATGAAAACGAATTAAGACAAAGAGTAATTGAATCACTACAAACAGTGTACGATCCTGAAATGCCCAGTGTAAGTGTATATGATTTAGGACTTATATATAAAATAGAAATAAAAGATGACTGGGTTGGCATAGAACACACACTTACCAGTATGGCTTGTCCTTTTGCTGATCAAATTTGTGCAGACATAGAAAATGCAGTAATGACCACACCTGGTGTTCGTGCTATTGATAGACAGTTGGTATTTGAACCTACATTTACAATGGAAATGGTTCCTGAAGAAACTAAACTAATTATGGGATGGTACTAATGGATACTAGAATGCTATTTGGCTTACTTGCATTACCGTTACTTGCATATATTGGATACTATGTTGGTTTAGAGCTTTGGTGCTATGCATATGGACTTTTGTATTAATTAATGTTCGATATTTATTGTATGCAAATGGGTGGTAAAACAAGTCTGCCAAAACATACACAATATACCAGATATAATAATACTCATTTAGCAACTATAAAACGTATAGTTGAAAAAGCTCAGACTGAATACGTATGGGTTGTAAGTGATTTATGTGACTATACAGATTTTGATTTCACATGGCAACCTGTTCCTTGGGAAGCAGATCAAATACATTGTTGGGCAAGTAACAATCAACAGTATGGTGATACTTTTTTGATACCTGTAAGTGCGTTTAAGCGTCAAGCAGACACCCTAAAAGTATTAGGCTGGTACAAACATATAAATTGGCATAGTGATGGTGTAAAACGGACTACATTAGGCAACATGTATGACTGGATTCATTATAGTGATGCACGTTTTGAATTTACTCCTAATTTATGGGAAAAACGCATTCTACATAGTTTTGGAAAGAATGGTAGCGTACTACTAGTGCCTAGAGACTGTAAACAGTATTTTAGGACACAATATTATGACTATCCCTATATATTGCGTCATACTGACTGGAATGTAAACGAAAAACCACAAGATATAGTGTTCATTAGTTATGACGAAAAAAACGCCGATTTAAACTATAATATACTTAAAAAACAGCATTCGAGAACTAAAAGATTACATGGTATAAAAGGTATGGAAAATGCTTTGTATGAAGCAGCTATGCTAAGTGATACAGATTGGTTTTTTGCAGTATTTGCAAAAACACTTATACATGAAAATTTTGATTTTAGTTACTTGCCTGATAGACTACAAGGCAATAAGCATTATATCTTTAATTGTAAAAATACAGTAAACGATTTAGAATATGGACATATGGGGATAATTCTCTATAATAAACAAATGATTATAGAAAGTCATGACTATGAAAAGTTAGGCTTAGATTATACTATGAGTCATAGGCATGATGTCGTGCCTGAGGTAAGTTGTTATGGAGTTTTCAACACAAGTGCTTTTGAAACATGGCGAAGTGCATTTAGAGAAACAATAAAACTTGCACAACAACTAGATGAAAAACCTACAATAGAAACCAGATATAGATTAAAAGTTTGGTGTACAAAAGCACAAGGTGACTTTGCAGAATATTGCACTGCAGGTGCTAATCATGGAGTTGAGTTTTATAACCAATATAAAAATGATATGCAAGAATTAAAGAAAACTTTTAGATGGGATTGGTTGCAATCTTATTTTGATAACAAGTTTTTAACTTGATCAACAGTGTCTGCTACTGCTAATGCACTATTGATATTTGTAGTTGGTTGTTTTCTGCTTTTAACACAATTTATAAAATGTTCTAATTCGTATTCTAAAGGTGATTTATCATAGTCATAAATGTAAACTGTTGGTGATACGGCTATGGCTCTGTTGTCTGTAACACGGTTGAGATAGTGTGTAACAGTATTTTGATCTTGGTCCCAAACTATTTGTCCCTTTGTTCCTAGTATAGTTGTCCTACGTATTCTTGTAGGCGAATACCAACTTACATCAATGTCAAATCGTTCTCCTGAAAACCATACTCTATCAGGATTTGTTTGGCTAGTAAAATTAAACTGCCTTGCCACTGTAGGTTTAATAGTGCCTATCAATTCTTGCACTATTGAAATATCATGCACTGCTAAACTTAACAGTGGATCTGTTTTTGTTTGATATATCCCCCAATTTGATCTTTCACTACTAACATGTATGATTTCACCAATGTCAATATTTGTTATCTTTTCCATCTGTGGATGATGTATAAAGATATGTCCAACCATCAGTATATGATTGTCAACTATTCTTGCTATATGTTCTAATTGTTCTTCTGTTTCTGCCATTGGTTTTTCAACATAAACATCATGACCTCTGCTTAAAAGTTCTACAGTCTGTTCATAGTGTTGCCATAATGGAGTTGCAAGTATTACTGGGTCAGTGTTTTTGATATCGTCAATTGTTTGTCCATTTTTAATATCAATTATGTTTGTGCTTACACCAAGTTTTTGCAAACTTTGGTCAACTTTACTTCCCCAATAACCTGCACCAACTAAATTTACTTTCATCGTACTTTTATAACCTTTTGTGCTATATATTCTACTTGTGAGTCTGTAAGACTTGGATAAACAGGTATACTAAAAATTTCATTACTAAGTTTTTCTGTATTAGGCAAGTTTTTATGCCAGGGAGCAAATGCTGGTGTAGAGTGTGCAGGGTTTGCATAATGAATATTTGTTTGTATACCGTGTTCTAATAATTCATTTCTTATTCTATCTCTATTTTCATGTTGTAACACATAAACATAATAACTATGTTGTCCCCAACCTAATTCTTGCATTCTAGTATAATAATTTTTAAATTGCTCATTGTAGTATTGTGCAATTTGGTATTTTCGATCTAGCCATCCTTGTAAGTAAGGAAGTTTGGCTTGTACTACCTTTGCTTGAATATTATCAATACGAGCATTATAACCTAAGTATTCGTATACGTATTTTGTATCTCTACCGTGGTTGCTATAGTACCTTGCTAAGTCTACTAAATCCTTGCGACCAGTAACACATCCTGCATCACCTATTGCTCCTAAATTTTTTACAGGATTAAAACTAATACACGTCAAATCTGCTAAACTGCCTACTCGTCTATTTTTATATTTGTATCCAAAAGATTGAGCAGCATCCGCAATAGCAAAAATATTGTGTTTTCTACATAGAGATACTAATGCATCACAATCAGGAGTTTGACCATATAAATCTACCCATAATATTGCTTTAGTTTTATCTGTAATTAAACTTTCTGCTTGTGCAATATCTATAAGTCCTGTGGTTTCATCTACATCACAAAAAACTGGAGTAGCACCTACTGTGCATACTGCTTCAGGAGTACTTACAAAAGTATGACTTACAGTAATTACTTCATCGCCTGGGCCTATTCCACATGCTTTTAAACTTATTTGTAATGCAGTAGTGCCAGAACCACATGCACTACAACCTTCTGCACCTGTATATTCAGCAAATATTTTTTCAAACTCTGTAACATCAGGACCTGTAATAAAACTATTATTTTCCAAACAATGTTTTATTGCTTGGTCAATTTCTGTTTTACATTCTTGATATTCAGATTGTAAATCTGTAAATGTTATCATAGTCTACTTAGAACTTCATCTAATCCTTGTGTCAGAGAAAATTTAGGACTGTAACCTAATTCTGTTTTTGCTTTAGTAATATCTAATGTGCCTCTTGTGGGATAATTATCAGGTACTGGTTCAGCAGTATAATTAGGTTTCTTGTTTAGTTTTTTATACAACATATTTGTAAAATTTTCAAGTGTATGTGCTTCGCTTCTAGTAATATTATAAATTTGATTATTAGCACCGTTTTCACATATTAGTTGTAAGCCTTGGATAACATCATCCACATGAGTAAAATCAAATAGGTTATCTGCACCTTTTAGTACTATAGGTTGATTGTTCATAATTTTGTTTATAAAAAGTTGCGTAACACGTTTACGATTATCACCATAACCATATACTGCACTTGGTCTTACTATTGTATAATTGTTATGGAACTGCTTTACTATGCCTTCTCCTAGTAATTTTAGTTGTCCATATATATTGTTAGGAGATGCTAAGTCTTTCTCAGACATGGATTCTTTTGTCCAGTTACCGTATACCATACTACTGCTTATGTAAATAAAGTGACTGTCTTGATACTGTCTTATGGCTCTGCTTAATCCTTGAGTTCCAGTACGATATGCTTCTTTGGGATTTTGTATAACACTTGCTAGATTTGGTCTAGCTGCTAAAAAAATAACTGTATCAAATTCTAAGGGTGTATTTGCAATACGATATATTTTGCCTCTTGGAATATCTAAATTTATATTTTGATCACTTAATAAATCAAATGTTGAACAATCGTATTTTTCATTGGATAGTTCTATAAAGCGACTGCCTATAAATCCTTCTCCGCCTATTAGTAATATTTTATCCAAAGTATACCTCATATAATACACCAATTACTACTGCACATATTACACAGTTCAATAAGTGTAGTGCTATATAATCACTAGGTTTCATTTTTATCTCTTGGGAAATATACTACTGCCACACTACCACATGTTGCACAACTAAAATTACTTTCTATTACAAACTCAGGATCGTCATCTAAGTCTTGGTCACCACCCCAGATAAGTTCGTCTTGACAATGCCAGCAGTTCACTCTAAAAGAATCCTAATAAAGACATTGCGACTGCCCAACCTATTATTACAATACCAATGTTTGCTATCCACTTATGCCAAAAGTTTGGATCATTGTCATTTAATTTAAACATTTAATTAGCCTCGTTTATATTGTAAGTTTTTATAGTATCCTCAGTCATTATGCCTGTACGAAAGTTTTCTATAGCATCTTCTACATAATACATACTTTTGTCACTGTAGTCAACCAAACCTAACATTTTTCCGTCTTGATAAAATTCTACGTATACTTTGTCACCAACACGTTTAATTTTAGTATCACGATTTTCCATAATGTCAGTCATTTGTTCTCCTGTATTTTTTTGTAGATTGAATGTAAAATATAAAACCAAACACCATTTATAGCAGGTTCTACAAGTGCTACTGCACCAGCCTCCCACAAACTTGCTCCAGTCATAACACTTACAACAGTCATAGCAATTAATACATGACCCAGTGTATAGATAAGTGCAAGAGTAAGACTGCTGCCTTTGATTACATGTTTAAGAAAATTATAAGCACCTTGTGTAAATTCGGTCATTATTCATCTCCGACTAAATCTCTTTGCTTGTCTTTGTACTCTAAATATTTCTCAAAAACTTGTTCTGGCTGAAGTTCTTTACTTTCCATGTAACGTATTGCATCACCTGCTCGTTTTACAACCCCCATTCTTACTAAGTATGAACAAGCAATTATAAAATCGTTTTTGCTACAATTTAACTTATTGATTAAATCTGCAGGATGTTTTGCTCCCATATTTTACTCCTTAAAGAGTTTTTGCTAAAGGAAATATTTCTGCTATTACTTTAGCACATTCATGAGCAATTTCCATATGCTCTTTTTGTGTACCGTTTGCACCACGTAGTTCTATATAATGGAACCAACTTCTTAGTGTACCATTCATGTATAGTGTTGTAGTTGTAATACCTTCTGGTAATACTTTACGAGCCTGTTCTTTAGCAATGCCATTACCTATTGCCCAGTCATAGGTTTCTTTGGCAATATCTGCTACTGCTTTTTGTCGTTTATTCCAATTAGCCTGTAAAACCGCATCATCTACTTCTATACTATTTTGTCTATTTTTAGTATCTTGTAGTCTTGCTTCACTATATTCAAATAGTTCACCTTGTAAATCTGGATCAGCATAACGTTGACTGAATTCTTGAAAACTAAAACTTCTGTGTCTTACAATCTGATGTGCAATATCACGAGTTGTTTTTATTTCCAAACATGCACTAACCATTTCTAATGGTGACCAATGTTGATGTTTTATTAAGTACCTAATAAGTTTTTCACTTGTTTCTGTATTGATTTGTGCAGTAGGATTACTTACTCTAGCACAGAATGCAATTAATTCCTGTACGTCATCTATACCTTCTGCTTCATATTCTGAAGCAGGTTTGCTATAACTTACTAATTTTACTTTCATTATAATACACTTTCTAACTTTGTTGCAAATTCTTCAAAGTAATTTTTATGACTTAATATACCAGGATGTTTGCCATCATTGTTTGTGTCTATTCTATTGTTTCTCATAGAAGTATAAAGATTAAGCCATTTTTTGTTTTGTATTCCGCCAGCATCTTTATATTGGTTGTGCAGTTTATTATATAGGTTTATGGATTGTTCTTCATTTCTAAGATTTTCATCTATTAAATCTTTTGTATAGTCTGTAAAAGATTCAGGTATAATGTTTTCTTGTTTTTCAAAAAAGTTATTATCCCATGGACACATGCCATTCACAAAGTATATTTTAGTATTTTTCAATTTTGATATTCCATAAAGTATGTTGATATACCTTATTAGTTCTACTATTCTATATTGTTCATGTTCTAAAGTAAAGAATCTATCCTGTCTTTCTTGAATATCTTCAGCATAATATGTGCCAGTTATTAAATTATGAGTTAATGCACTTAGACCAGGTTTAGCCATTTGCTTTGTGCTATATAACTCGAATCCTATTTCATATTCATGGCGTATTAATTGAGTCCATTGTACAAATACAAAATTATAATCTTTTTCAAGTAACTCTTTAGCAGTCATTTGAAAAATTCTTAAATTTGTATTACCTCCAGTTGCAATATTTGTGTATTGGAATTTTGGAAAAAATTTATTATGTACTAGATTTGTCCATATGTATTTAGAGTCTCTACAATCAGTATACATAGGTTTATTATCTGGTACTTCTATGGATTCTCCAAATCCTACACCTGAACTATAACTACAACCAGAGTAAAGAACTTTCATTTATGCAGTAGTCTTTGCTGGTCTTCCACGTCTCTTTTTAGGAGCAAGTTCAGGGTTCAGTTCAGCTGCCTCAGTCATTAGTCTGTTTATTTCACTTTCTAATGATTGCATCTGTACTTTCATTTGATTCGCTTGTTCTACAAGTTGTTCAGCTAGTACACTATCAGATAAGACACCTGTGTCACTTGGCTTTCCTGCAATTTGTGCTGCGGCTTGAACTGCGGCAGCATTTTTATCAGGATCAGCAAGTCCTGCTTGTGCATCTAACTTAGCCATATCTTGTGCGGCTTTACTGCCAGTGTCTAAGTCATTAATAATTTTATTAATTTCATCTAAACGTACACCTGGCTGATTAGGACGAGGTAACATAATAATGTCCTGTGTTCTTACTTTTTTCATAAATGCATTTTTATGAATTGTATTCAGAATAGTATCACCATTAGAACCTTTAATACTATGTAATGCTTCTCCTAAATTACGAGCTTCTTGTCCTTTTGGACTTTGAATAGCATTCATTAAATCGTCATGTAAATTTTGTTGTAGTTGATCAGGATATACAACTAGTGCCATATGTGATTCATCTGGCACTTCACGAAATATTACAGCGACTCTTTTTTCGCCTTGTTTTCCAACGTGTTTAAGCATCATCGTTTCCTTCTTCTGCTATTTCTTCTTCAGTGTCTTCGCCTACAGGTGCATCTTCTGCAACCTGTGCTTCAGGTGCTTGTACTGCTCCGTTAGCAATTAAAAAATTCATTAAGTTGTTATATAAACTACCAACTGCTGCCATTTCGTTTGCTTTAATTGCACCACGATTGCTTACAACTTCAATAATGTTAGCCATAAGTTTTAAGTCATTTACACCTAGTTGAGGTGCTGCAGGTGCTGCAGGTGCTTCAGTAGATGCGGCAGCAGGTGCATCATGTGTATGAGGCTCATTACCACCTTCATGATTATGAGTAGTGCCGTCTTCGTGTGTATGTTCTTCAGACATTCGAATCTCCTAAGTTAATTGATATATCATTGTTATTATTATATTATATTATATTGTATTGGTGATGTCAATAAAAAATTTATTATATGCTATTATAACTATTTATTATGAATTTTGTTCAGTGAATAATTTCATATTATCAGCATCTATACCAAACCCAGTACCAAATCCAATCATACAACCTACATCTTTATCAGGTCCTATTTCAGTAATCATCCATTCTTTCGATATAGCATTCACTGCTAAAAATAAATCTACTCGTTGTGTACCTATATTTTCACTTATTCCTATACCTACACCACTCCAGATAACAATTAATTTTTTGGTATCAGCAATTTCAATTATTTGATTTATAGGAGCACAAATTATAGGTTTGCTTTTGTAATCTGGCGACCAACCTTTAGGAAGTTGTTGTGCATGTACTTTCTCAAATAATCCCATTAGGATTATTACTGCTACAACTGCACCTATTCCGTATAACCATTTCATAATACTATTTAGCCTCATCATAGTAAGCATAATTTCCAAAAGGAGGCTTAATATCTTGATTACCGTGTATAATAAAAACTGTATCACAGTAGTCTGGATCGCCCCAACTATCCCAAGGATAACCATCTGTAAACATTATAAAACGTTCTGGTTGTATTTCATTCTCTTTCATAAACTTCCAGTTAGCATCAAAGTCTGTGCCACCGCCACCAGTAATAGCATAGTTTTCAAACTCATCAATATTCTGTTGAGTAAATTCTTGATAGTTGTAGCATTGTGTATCAAAGCACCAAACTTTTACTCTAAAGTCTGTAAACTGCTCCATTATACCACGTACTTCACTAAGCATTTCCTTACCCATTGTATCACTAATACTACCACTCATATCCAATGCAAGAGCAATATCTATTGTATCTTCAGGTGTTTGTCCAGGTAATGCTACATCACTAAAGTAACCTTTCTTACTTCTTGCCATAAAACTATAGTCACCTTTTTGTGTACTCTGTATACTCATGTTTAAAAGTTCTTGCCAGGGCATTTTAGGTTCAGTTAAATCTTTAATAATACGTTTTACACCTGCAGGTATTTCACCAGCACCAGCACCTGCGGCACTTTGTAGTAAACTTTCTTTTATCTGATCACGTATTTCTTGTTTTTGTTCTTTAGTATACTTTGGTCTACTTTTGCTAACAAGGTTACCATTCGCATCTTCTTCTGGTTTTCCACCGCCTTCACCTTCTTCACCATCTAGGTGTTCGTCTAATAGTTTGTTTACTAGATCTTCTATGTCTATTTTATCTGCATTTTCATAAAGACTGTCATAAACTTCTTCCATGCTCATGCCATCATATTTGTAATCATATAGTGCAGGAACTGTAGTAATAAAAGTACCGATTCTGTTTTCTTTAAGATCTCTATTCACACAATAATCTGCGGCAATATTTGCAAGAGTAGGATTATGTTTGTTTTGTTTACTTCTACCTAGATGCTCATATACATTGTGTAAAACTTCATGTCCAAACAAAAATATAAGTTCACCTGGTCTAAGCATGTTGATAAATTTACTATTATAATAGAAATACTTGCCATCTGTAGCGGCAGTTGGTAACCAAGCATCTGCATTTACTAGTGGAAGCCTAGTAGCCATTGTACCAAACCAACTAGTTTTAAGTAACATTTTTACACGAGCAGTTGTTAGTGCTTCACGTGCCTGCAAATCTTCTTCTTTAACAGTTTCAAATCCTACTGGAAGATCTATATTTTTAGTATTTGCAGTACCTTTATCCATGTATATCTCCTAAACTTTAACTATAATTTATATTAACATTATTATGGAATTTGTCAACCTAATAAATACAGTACTATGTTATTAAATGAACTATTTGTAAAAGAAGCAAAAACAACTCCTCTAAAGCATGGATCTACTCGTGGACACATGGGAGAATATCTATTAGGCAGTGCAGTTGTTGCAAAACTTATACAAGGTGAGGATATAATATCTGTTGAAGATGTTGTATCAGTCATGAGAACTACAAGTTCAAATGATAATTTATCTGCAAGTTTTGAAGGTACTTCTGGTGACGAAATACTTTTTATGAATGTTATTAGTAATCCTAAAAATATAGCAGATGCACGTGATGTAGATGCACTAACTGATGCTATGAAGGATGAACTTGCAGGTGCAGTAAAGTTTGCTAACGGTGATATCTATAGCCGTAAGTGGAGTAAAGTTTTTGCAGAGAATGGAAAACCAGATAAAGTACTTGTTAAAGCGGCTGGTGAAGAAGATCAAAAAGGCACAAAGGCAGATATATTCTTAATTTATGTAAACCCTGATGGTTCAGAAAGAGTAATTAAAGGTTGGAGTTTAAAAACAGGTAGTGGATTAATTGGCCAAGGAAGCCCAAAAACTTTTAAAAACATGGAAGTGTTTTTTGCTGAACTAGGAATCACACTTAATCCAATAGAAAATTATGAACAAGATCCTGCTGGACATGTTATTAATATAATGAAGCAGGTTGAAAATGATCTTAAAAAATTAACAACTGGTAATAATACAGAAAATGAAATGCAACTTGTGCAGAATGTTACACGTTTCATGGCTTACCATGTTACACGTAATGATCCTAGAGTATATATTGTTAATTTAGGAAAAGACGATTATAGTGCCCAGACTATGCAAAAGATGCGTCGTAATTTAGAAGCAGTAGATTTAGATGCTACTCTAAGTCTTGAGAAAAGACCTACCTTAAAAGTACATGAAAAAGGTAACCTTAAACAATGGCTTTTTATGATTAGGTATAGTTACGGTGCTGCAAGAATAGG
>Ga0255758_10000109_pt1 | contig 82547 bp, 54 predicted proteins | sample 011ome_24_FD_179958 | JGI IMG/M metagenome (GOLD analysis project Ga0255758, IMG submission 179958) | Coastal salt marsh microbial communities from the Groves Creek Marsh, Skidaway Island, Georgia - 011513CT metaG (version 2) | ecosystem: Environmental > Aquatic > Marine > Intertidal zone >... | reverse complement strand
AGGCTTGATCCATCACTCTTCCACTTTTACTTTTCTCTCCCCATCTCGTATAATTCCACGCCAATTCCAGCGTCGAAATGGATGAACATTCGTAAATACCCCAATTTAATTTCGATACGTCTACCCCGGCGTACGCAAGCACACTCCAACTCTCTAAATTCACCTTCTTAAAGAACCACCGATCTGTCGTATTCAATTTCGAAATCACATGCGAGACAAACACATCCTTGTGATGCAACACCAACCCGGTCCATAACTCCGTCGGTCCAAGCTTCAAACGTTCCACATCCGCCGCGAGTTCCTTCGCGAGCTCTTCCTTCTCCTTTTTCTTCTTCCTCTTCTGCGCGCCGGAAAGGTTCTTCTTCCCTTGTGTGTTCATGTGTGTTGTTCCATCAGACAAAAGCGAAACTTTGTAACGACTTTTCTGCACAAAAATGCGCTCTCGTCGTCTGCTCGTGAAGAGATGAGATGAGCACAAAAAACGACCTGCGTTTCCTCGCCGTCGGCGTTTTCCTCCGATTCTTTCTCGCCTTTGCGTTCCCAAATATCCTCCTCGCGAATCTTTCCAACAGTCGGTTCGAATTCTCGACCGCGTTCGACGCGTTCAATCACGCGAAAGAATTCGCGCATTTACAAAACACTCACGAAAAACGCATCACGTCGTCGTCGAGAGTGTCACCGTTCGTGGGTGCAATATTCGCGCCATTTTGCGGCGCTGGATCGAAGAGTGATGACGGTGTACTTTGGTCTGTGGTTCCGTTCGTGTGTGTTGATGTCCTCACGGCGATTGTTTTGAGTCAGATATACGAGCGCGGTTGCGCGAAGAGAAAGAACGAGAAAACAGTCGAAGATGATGATGAAAATAAAGGTGAACCAACATCTATCGTTGGAGTGTACATGTTACATCCAATCATTATCCTCTCTTGTTTGTCGCGAACGACGAAAGTGGTGCAATTTTTACTCGCGAGTCTGGTCGTGTACGCCGCCGTCGATGTAAAGACGAACAAGCGCTCGCCGACGGTCACCGGCGGCGCGTTGGCGATGTTGTCGTTGGTGCATTTACCATCAGCCGTGACTCTTTTACCTGGAGTGTTGCTCCATTTTTGGTCCGTTCGTGAAAATGAGTTTGGAACGAGTGGGAAGAAACTCGCGGTACACTTTCTGTCGCAGTACGCGTGCGCGTTGGGAACGTTTGTGAACGTCGCGGATAAATACCTGGTGCCGAACGATGAGTTGAAAGAGTGGTTGCGCGTGTCTGTTTTTGATCGGTACAGAGCAGAAGAGTTACAGCCAAACGTCGGTCTGCACTGGTACGTGTATTCGTTGATGTGGGAACGGTTTTTGCCGTGGTATTGCTTCGCATTCCAAGGGTGTGGGATTGTGTGCGCCTTGACGATTACGGCGAGGTTTGCGCGCAGTCAAAGTCCTTTATTCAGCGCGTGCGCGGGGTTGCTGTGCGCGACGGCGTTGGCATCGCACCCGACTTTAGGTGAGTTCGCGTTTACGACCGTGCTGATATTAGCACACGGCACTTCAGTTCGCGTGCTCGAACGTTCCGAGGCGATTAAAATTGTCGCGGACGGGACGATGATCGCGCTCGCCATTTTCGGTTTAAGTTTTGTCACTTTGCGCGCCTGGTTGATAACGAGAACGGGGAATCCAAATTATTTCTTTGCCGTTACGCTGATGTATGCCGTTGGGCAAGTGTATGTCACGTACGAGACGCTTACGTTTGCGCTATCTAAAAAGAAAAATGGGAAGGCGTCGACGAAAGCGGAATAATACTAGCGCGAGATATTTTTATAGTTGATAGTTTCGACGCGGTAGCAACGACAACGTTAGTCCTTCTCGATAATTTTATAGTGTTGCCAACACGCCACGCCTTCCGACGTTGGTGCCTCTGGATCGTCCATCTTCTCTTTCTTCTTCCTCTCTGATTCTTCTTTTCTGCTGTTTACTCGAAAATACACCACGTACCCGGCTAAAATGTGTAAATCGTGGAACGTCGCGTCGTCCCTTCCGAGCCTACGACCGGCGTTAATCAACTCAACCGACCCTATTGGAACGTCCAACTGTTTCGCTATTTCATTCTTACACTCTCCAACCGTACCGAGCGCGTTCCTATACGTATATTGCACCGTCACTTTCTCTGCATCCTTCGGATGCGCATCCCACGGTCTCAATCTCAACGGCACGGGCTCGTCCGGCGCGACGTTCGGATCGCTCCGTTTCTTTATCCTTTGTATTCGAATCTTTTCTCTATCCGGTAAATCTTTAAACGCGTCCGAGTGATCGATAAAAACTTCTTTTGACCACTCCTTCTCCACCTCCTCGTTCGCAAATTCCTCCATGGTTTCAAACCACTCGATGGTCGCTTTATCGTGATCGTCTCTCATATTTTGAATGTTTCGCACCATCCCTCGGGTGAACTTGCCATTTTGCCCGGGCGTTTCGTTCTCTTTAAACGGTTGGTGGGGTTGTTTCTTCTTCGACGTTTTACCCGTTTTCTTTCCTCCTTTCGTCGTTTTGGCCGCGTTTCCGCGGGTGTTGTTGCCATTCGCCTCGCGCATCATCGTCATCGCGTCGTTCGTTCTTCTTCTTCTTCTTCTCAATCAAATCCAGATCTCAAATCCGTTGGGAATAAAAAAAACGCACACGAAAGCACCCCCAAACTCTTTAAGAAGAAGGAAAATGCCCTCTCACTCTCGCACCCCGAACGAGACAGAACTCTCTCTCTCTCTCTCTTTCAAGATCGTCTACTCTTTCGTCTCTTTCGTCTCTTTCGTCGCAAATCGTCGTCGTTGCAATAAACACACCGCCGACTTGCGAGAGAAGAGATGAGAGATTAAATAATTTTTGTGATGATGTTTTTCGTCCATTTTACAAAACAAGCGTTTCGAGCTCCAAATTCGCTCCCTCATAAAAAAAAACAAATTCGAGGGAGCAAAAAGAGGGGGGAAGAGATGAAGGTTGCGACGAGGACGACGATGTGCGCGGCGATGAAGCGGAAAGCGATACTGATGAGAGCGCTGACTTCGAGGACGACGACGACGACACCGACGACTGGAAGATTTTCTTTCTTTTCTAATCACGGGGACGACCAGCGGCGTTATAATCGGCGGCAGAATCACGAAAAGTTCACGAGACGACGACTGCAACGAGGAGGGGCGAGCAGTAGCGGGGGTGAATCATGGAGCGATGATGATAAAAGCAGCGGCACAAACAGCAATTCTGCGAGTGGAGGGACGATAAATTCACCCTTATTGCGATTCGACGACGCCTTGTACGAGTATCTGTTGAAGAACACACGGGAACCGAAACTGTTGAAACAGTTGCGAGAGGAAACGAAAGCGTTTAGTCCCGTCGGCGCTCGGATGCAAATACCTCCGGAACAAGGGAATTTTTTACGACTCGTAGTGGAGATGATAAACGCGGAGAAAATCATCGAGATTGGCGTGTTTACCGGGTACAGCTCGTTAGCGATGCTCTTACCGATGACCGAGCGGTCGTACGACGGCGACGTTCGTTTCCACGCGTGCGATATCGACGACGACGCCATGGCGGTGGCGAGAAAGTTTTGGAAAGCGGCGAAGGTTGAACACATGGTTCGCGAGCACGTCGGGGATGCGAAAGTGAGCGTAGAACACATCAAAGAGGAGTTTGGGGAAAATTATTTCGATTTAGCGTTTGTGGATGCGGACAAGAGGGCGTACATGGGGTATTACGAACAGTTGTTGCCGATGATGAAGAAAGGCGGTTTGATTATCATCGATAACGTGTTGTGGTATGGACGACCGGTGAATCCGGATTTCGACAAAGATAAGAAAACGATCGCGATTAAAGAGTTTAACGAGTTCGTCGTGAACGACTCGCGAGTGAGTCATAGCTTAGTACCCATTGGTGATGGGATTAGTATTTGTCGCGTGCGATGAGAGAGATGTTGTTGGTTTGTGAAGCGCGCGCCGTATATGCGTGTGATATAGATTCTCCATCTTCTAACTTTAGTTTTATAATAGAGTAACTAAAAATCTATCACTGTGTGATGCTACTGTGTTCGCTATTATTTCTTCTATGCATCTATATCTATATCCAACTCTCGCTCTTTCCGCTACAAAAAGTAATCCGGTACCGTGCGTTTACCCGGCGCCGCGCGATTGGAATCGGGCGCCGCTTCAAACACTTTGAACCGCGGCGTGAAATGTTCGTCCAATTCGAGTAAGCTCGCCACGTTCCCACATCGATAGCAGTAATTCGGCGCAGACCAAACCGTCACTAATTCTTTGTCAAACATCCACTTGTACCCTTCCATGACTAACTGATGCGCTCGACAAATCAGTTTCAACGCGTTCTTCTCGTTGAAGCTTTTACACGCATCGTCGCCGAATAAATAACCCGCGCCTCGAGGAGACAAACCCCAACCTTTGATGTCCTCTGGATCTGACCACAACAAATCGCACATCGGCCCTTCGTGCGGAACCTCTCTTTTTCTATCAATCGCTCTAATCTCGTCGATGGTTGTTATATTCGGCGACAATCCTCCGTGTACGCACAGCGCTCTCCCGTCAATCATCGCCGATAAAGACAAGTAATCGAACACGTCCGTGCAATATCTCCACACGTTCACGCTCCCGTATTTTCTCAGGCACTCGTCGTAAAAACCGTACACTTGCGTGATCTGCCGACACTCGTGATTCCCGCGGATCAAAAACATTCGGTCCGGATACCTCACCTTCAGCGCCAACAAAAGCAAAAACGTCTCCACGCTATAAAACCCTCTGTCCACGAAATCTCCCATGAATAAGTAATTCGTATCTGGACACTCCCCGCCGACGGAGAATAACTCCTTCAAATCGTAAAACTGGCCGTGAATGTCCCCGCATATCGTCACCGGACTCGAAATATTTTGCACGTTTGATTCTTCCACCAAGATCTCCACCGCCATTTGACAGAGCTTTTTCACCGAGTTCTCGTCGATTATCTCGCACTTACGCAAAGTGGCAATCCACGCGTCCACTTCAGATGACGACGCCATTCGTAGTATTCGTATTATATAACAATACGTCGAGAAAAGAGAGAGAGAAAGAGGATTCGTTTCCACGGGAAAGCGAGAGGAAATCGAATTCAAATCCCTGTTGTTTGCGTTCGTCTTTCGCGTCTCTGCTACGCGCACAAAACGCGTCTCTTCTTGGGCGCAAAAAAGAGCCCCGCGCAAGAACACCAACAACACCAACGAAACGCTCGAGACGACGTCTTTTGATGCGCGTATAACGTAGTCCAAAAGGTTGTTTTTTAATGACGAATTTGGTTCAAAAATCCTCCAAAAGTTCCCCCAAAGACTGAACCTTTTGCTCATCACACGAAGCCCCGCTGTTGTTGTTCTCGAGCGGTATCAGAGCACGCGCACGATCATCGAGAGAGGCGCTTTATACTGCGTTTGCTTGTACGCTCTTCTTTTTCACCTCTTACTTTTGCGTAAACGAAAGAAACAAGACGCATCACATCACATCACGCAACGAAGAACATGACGGTTGCGGCGAAAGACAAGAGGGAAAACGCATCCTCGCAACGCGCCGTGGAAGCCATCTCGCGCATAGAAACCTTAATAAAATCTATACAAAAAGGAACCTTAGAAGAGGTCATAAAATCCTGCCTCGCATTCCGCGACCAAACGGAGGTATTGAGCGCACGAGACGTGAAAGGAAGAGGGTGTTTACACTTAATAGCGCAGAGGCGAGACGTGGCGGCGGTGGATATTTGCAAACACTTGGTGGGAAATGTAAAGTGCGACGTGGAGATGAGAGACGCCGACGGCGCGACAGCTTTACTCATCGCGATGTCGAGAGCGAATGCTTTAGTTCTGGAGTATTTGTTAGTGGATGGGAAAGCTGACGCGCTGGTGACATCGAAGGACGAGAGGAACGCGTGGCACTTTTTAGCCGAGTGGGACGGCGGGCGAGAGCAGGCGAGAGAGACGGCGGACGTGTTGATGACGAAATGTGGTGGTGGGCCGGAGAGAGTGCAAGAGGTGAAACGAATGTTGGAGAAGAAAGCGAGTGGAGGGAATACCGGGTCGCCGTTTTTGTTCGCGGTCGGGTGCGGGTCTCACGAAGTGGCAAAGTTGCTTTCTCGGGAACTCGACATCGAAGGGAAGCGGGAGACGATACGCGAGGAGACGTTGCAGTCGGGAGTCGGCGCTGTGGTGTTAGCAACCGCGAGTGGCTGCGTGGAAACCTTACGGTTTGTTTTAGAAGATTGTAAAATAGATGCAAATCAGAGAGCGGAAGGTGGGATGTCTGCTTTGCACGTGCTCGCCAGTCACCCGAAATGGGCCGGGACGGATCCGGAAGACTCGGAAACGAGAAAGAAAGCGCTTGACGTTTTACTCAATAATGGAGCCGATGCGAACGCGCGAGATAAAGACGGAATGAAAGCGATACACGCAGCTGCCGCGTGTAGAAGAGAGGATGTGGTTGAGTATTTGCTTTCACACACGGAAAAAGATGAAAATTTGAAAGAAGAAGACGAGTGGAACGCGCAAGCGGTGATGCGACGCGTGGAGGAGTTGATCATGGAGATTCGCAGACAACACAGCGGCCAAGCGGAAGGCAATCCCGAGCAAAATTTGCACGATTTACCACAAACTAGCATAACTAAGCACACACTTGGTCCACAAAAGAAGTTATCCGAGGAGGAAATGAAAGAAGCAGAGCAACATAAACGCCTCGGCGACGAAGCGTTCGTCGGCGGTAAATACCAAGACGCCTTGGACGCGTACACGAAAAGTTTGGAAACCGACGAGTGGAACGCGAAAGTGTGGGCGAACAGGTCCGCGTGTAAAGAAAAACTGAACGATTATTTGGAAGCGAGAAAAGACGCTGTCACTGCGAGATCACTCGACCCAACCTACCTGAAAGCCTGGTTTCGTGAAGGCAAAGCGGCGAGGGCGATGAACGATTTCGAGGGCGCCGCGGTGGCGTTTTTTGAAGGTTTGCGCTTGGACGAGAATAACGCAGATCTGAAGAATGGATTCGAGGAGGCGGTTTCCGAAGGCAGAAGAGCGTTCATGCAGCAAGAAAAGAACATGAATAAGAAGTGATGAAAGTATCTATCCAAAAGAAATTGTTTAACGTTGAGTTTGATACACATAAATTCATTAATACAAGTACAGTATGTTTATTTTCTACCAGTTGTCATCACGGTCTCGTTGTTTGTGATATCAAAATGCCGGCGCGAGTTCCTCTTCGTTCTGATGCATACCGTTGGAGTTTTCGTTTTCGGGACTTTCCGCGTCGTTTTGCTTCGCCGCGTCCATCCTTCGCGTCGCTTCTTTCAAAATTCTTCCCAGTCGGTCTTCACCGTTGACCATGAGCGTCGCTCGATCGCGTATGATTTCTTCCAGCGCCAATTGGTCGTCTAATCCAGTTCGAATGAAGTTTTGAGGATCGTGCTCGTGAATTTGTAATTGTTCGGCGAGTTGTAACCATAAAGAGTTGTTTTGACCGGCGGAGAAGACGGTTTCTTTTTCTTCCGGCGTCGCCTCTGCCGTCGGCACGGATGCCGTCGTGTTGTTCAAAACTGGCACGGGAAGAGTTGCAGTTGTCGTCGTAGGTGTGATAGTAATCGTATCATCTGACGACGACGAAATCGTCTGCTTTCTGAGATTCTCCTCCTCCTTCCGTTTCCTTTCTTCCAAAAACCTCGTTCGACTCATCGATAACCTCGCGTGCATCTGATAACAACTCACGCACAGTCGGAACCCTTTTTTTGAAGCACCTTCTCCTTCTTCTATGTTGTTATTGTTCTTGTTGTTCCTGGACCTAGGCGAAAATCCATGATCGCCACCACTCGAAGCCGTATTCCCACTATTAAACACCGTCCCTTGACTCTGGTGCGGCGACTGCGGCCCAATCTCCAACATCGTATTCTTCACTCTCTCTTCCTCGCGAACGGCCATTCTTCCAACCCCGACTAACTCCTCGCACGCTTGACAAGAAGGTGAATGTTGTACTTGATGTTGTTCTCCGCGTGATGACATCGCATCTTCGCCGCTTCCATCATTTTTCGTCGACTTCTCTTGTTCGCAGCACGCGCCGCACTCCCACACGAACCCAACCAGATGTACGTTGCACACGTCGCACCTCTTCGGCGCTGAAATCGACGATCGATCGATATCCTCCGCCGTCCCGACGACTTCATCCGGCGTTTCCGTAAACCGAACCGATTTTTTCCTTCTTTGTCCTCTTTCGTGGTGCACAGAGGCGTGTGGTTGCTGACTCACCACGCCCCCAAATTTGGCATCGTCTCGGTCCTCGCTCGTTCGCTTCGGCGTCGGCGCTGCCGTCGGAGAAGTGCTGCTGTTACCAATAACGTTGTTGTTGTTGTTGTTGTTATTATTATTTTTCGGTCGCGCGTTGACTAAGATCGGCGGGACCGTGCATCTCGCGTACCCGTTCATCTCGATCGAGCGTTCTTTTTGGAATGCTGACGTGTAAATAAAAAAGCGACGATTGGAAACTCTCTCGATGAGAGTGAGATTTAGGACGCTTCTTTTAACGCTCTGCCGCCGTTGCAAACGATGAGACTGAAAAAAAACTGCGACAACAAAAGACTCTCGTTGCGCGAGTATTGCGTGTGTGTGTGTGAGAGAGAGAGAGAGAGAGAGAGAGAGAGAGAGAGAGAGAGTTCCTTCTGTGCGGAATACTACTCTACTCCCAGAGAAAGGAAGAACACCCGAAAACCTCTGGAGGTTTTTCTTTTCTGTCGAAGAAAAAGAGCGAGATCTCTCTAGGGTTTAGGGTTCATCTTTCTCTCATCCGGAGAGGAATTTTACCACAAAAGTCCTCAAATATAAGAGAGAGGGACAGAGAGAGAGAGAGAGAGAGAGAGAGAGAGAGAGAGACTTTGCGCGCGAGACAGAGAGAGAACGATGACGTCAAATCATCTGGCGTCGTCGTTTACGTCCTCTTTCGAAATTGGTGTCGTTGCAAAAGGAAGAAATCATCGTCGTCGTTATTATTATTGTCTTAAAAGCGAGCCGATGATGCGTCGGCAGAAAAGAAGATATGGAGACGAGGACATCGTCCTCGACGAGAGAAGAAGTAGTTTAAGTAGGAGAAGAAGAAGAAGAAACCAAATTCGCGCATCCGCGTCGTCGTCCACGACGCATTCGGAATACATCGAGAACGCCGCCTCCATCGCGCGAACGAAAAACACGGAAACGAACATCCAATCTTTGCTGCGAGTGTTACAAGCGAAAGAAGGTTTGGAAATCGTGGAACCGAACCAGAGGAGAAACGTGCACCCGCTGGTGGTTCCGGTCGCGAAAGAGTTGGCGACATCGACGACGATTGGGATTTACATTCCACACGACGACGTGGATTCGTTATCCATCGTTCGCGTGTCCTCGTGCGGGAAGTTTTTGACGCTTTTAGCGAGAAATCCAAAGGAGTTTATCCACCGCGAGATTGTCGTCGAGGAAGCGGCGACGGACGGCGCGGAGAGAGCGCTGTTTGACGCCAGCGGGGAAGTCGGGAAGAACGCGTACGAGTTAAACGACTATTCAGAAAAGAAGGGAAAGTTGACCTTGGACCAATATTTGACGATGAAAGTTGGAAGGTTTCCGAGCTCTTTGAGAGGTTTAGTCGAGCGGCATTTGGAGAGGAAAGACGAAGAGTCCGCGTTGGTCGCGTGCGACGTGTTTAAGAATCAGTTTCAAAATTGGGGCGAAGTGTACGCGTTTATTTCAGACGTGTACGCGTCGTTGAATCGAATGGAAGAGGCGAGAGATTTCGCGCGATCGGGCGTGCAGTGTCCTTGGTCGACGTTTGAAACCCGAGAATCGCTCGATCGGATGATTGAAAGAGCCGGTTGGGGCGAGACGAGCTCGGTGGCTGAGATTAGAAAGATTTTAGACACGAGGAAAGGACCGGGTAGAGATCAATTCGTGGACGAGAGTAAAGAAAAAGTGAAAGCTGAGGAAGACGCGGAAGATTGCTTGAACGCGATGGCGAACGGGGAGAAGGCGATTGTAGATACGGTCATTCAACTGGCTGAATGTTACTCGAGAGCGGGGAAGGAGAAACACGCAAAGTTTGTCATGTGTGCGAGCTCGCCGTTTTGATGCTGCTGCTAAAAGAAATCATTAACGGTTGCTACTGCGCTACTATACAAATACTCTCTTCTAATGTTATCATCAGTATTATTATCCTCCAATGCGTATCATCGACCGGTTTTCCATGAAAGCTAAATTCTCCATGCCCGCATGTTTCGCTTTCTTTCTCTTCACCGCGCCTTCCACGATGGCCTTCAAATCATCGTCGGACGCGTTATCTACGCGCATGGCGTCTCGCAAAGATACTTCGGCGTTACCAAACAAACACACTTTCAAATTTCCATCCGCTAATATACGCAATCGATTACACCCGCCGCAAAAATGGTTCGTCATGCTCGTCACGAAGGACACCGTGCCTTGAAAATCATCGATTTGGAAGTTCTTCCCAACCTCAGATTTGGTTTCATCCGGGATTCGCGCGATCGATGGGTACTTTTTTTGAATGGTATCAAACATTTCCGCGTAGGATACCATTTTTCGCGTCTCCCATTTGTTCCCGTTGAACGGCATGTACTCAATAAACCTCACGTTGACTGGTTTCTCTTTCGCGAATTGCACAAAATCTAACAACTCGTCGTCGTTCTGCCCTCTCACGACGACGACGTTTACTTTAACCGTCTCTATCCCGATCCGAATAGCCTCGTCGATTGATTTCAACACTTTCTCTAACCCGTCTCGCCTCGTCATGAACTCAAATTTTGCCTTTACCAACGAATCTAAACTCACGTTGATCGACTTCAAACCGTTCCGTTTCAACGCGTCAAGTTTACTCTTCAACGCGACGCCATTCGTCGTCATCGCCACGTGTTCTATCCCATCTATCCTCGATATTCGTTCCACTATGTCTGTTAAATCTTTCCTCACCGTCGGTTCTCCACCCGTCAGACGAACTTTCCTCACCCCGCCTTCTTTCGCGAATAACTTCACCAAACGTTCAATCTCCTCGGTCGTTAATAAATCATCTTTCGGCGCTAAATCGATCCCATCCTCTGGCATGCAATACAGACATCGCAAGTTGCACCTTTCCGTCAGAGATATCCGCAAATAGTCGTGGTGGCGGTTAAACGTGTCCGTGAGCATGGAAAACTGTTGATTCGCATTCGTATTCGTCGTTGGTGGTTTTAACTCATCCGCCGTCGTTTGTCTGCGCTTTTTCCATTCGGTTTTAGTCTTCCCGTCGTTTTCGTCCTCGAACAACGGCAGAGGGTTTGCCGCGTATAGTTTTTTCGGCGCGCAGTTTTTGTTGTCACTGAAGAGGGGCGTTCGAGAGACGAGGAGGAGTTGGCGCAATATTGTTGCGGGGCTTCTTCTCCCGCGCTGCATGATGATGAATGAGAGGTAAAGAATGAAGGAAAAGTGTCGTTTGGTCGTCCTTTTTGAGAGGCGGTCAAATGACAAAAAACTACCAATTTTCTATTATTCTACATTCGCTATACATCTGTGCTATCACATTCGCTTTTTGACGTCGTCGCTAGCCTTTATTTTGCTGTTGCTGGTACCTCGCCATCAACTCTTCGATGGGCATGTTCGCTTCGTCTTCCAAACGTTTCTTTTCCTCGTCCGCATCTAACATGTCTTCGTCTTCTTGAAGCGCTTTTTCGTCCTCCTCTAACGTCGATTCGTTATCTTCAGAATCATCTTCGTCTTCGTCTCGATCAAAGTCAGAGGAGTTTTCCGGCGATGGAGACGGTTCTTTTTGCCCAAACTGTCGATTGTTCGATTGGTATCGGCGCATGAGTTCTTCGATTGGGATGTTCGCCTCGTCCTCGAGCGCGTTCTTTTCCTCCTCGGCAGTTATATTCAAACGCTCGTCGTCCTCCTCTAAAGCCGCGCGTTCGTCTTCTTCGATCGTACCTTCGTCGTCTTCTTCGTCGTCCGAGGCATCTTCGACGGTGAAATCATCCGAGTTTGTCATCGCGTCGTCTTCCTCTTCGTTGTCTTCGATGGCCATGATATCGCAGGCGTCGATGTGATCCATATCCCGGGAATGAATACCTTCAATCTCCACGGTATCTTCACCACCAACAACTGCAATGGTAGCACCACGATTGCCGTTGTCGAAGTTTGGTTGTTCGATTTTAATGTCTTTTTCGTCGAGTGGTCGTTCGTCGATCGATTTCGGCGTCGGGACGACGTACTGCGGGATGCCCGGTTTCGAGAAGCCTTCGAGCACTGGTCGAGGGTATCGAGGACCAGTTGCTGGGACGTCCAACTCTGGCCTCGCCAATATAGTCTTCAAAGACAACCATCGACCAGGACCTCGCAAATCTTTGTTCTCTTCCTCTTCTCGTTTCATCGCCTCCTTCGCTTTCTTGATTTGCGCCTTTGTGCGCTTCGCCTGCGGCGCGACCTTCGCCGGTTTGCCTTGTTTTTCTCTGCGCAACGCCGCCGCGGCGGCTTTAGCCTCCTCTTGCTGCTTCAAAAACGCTTGCATCGCGGCTTGCTCTTCCTTTTCGGCTTTCTTCTTGGCTATTTGCGCGATTTCGCGATGCGTCAACGCCCCTGGAATGGGTGGATCCCAAATCGACCTGCGCGTTGGTGGTTGTTCCCGTTCTTGTTCTTGTCCGTCTTCTACTTTTACCTCTACATCTATCGTCGCGTTCTCCTTCTCTTCCGCCTCTTTCTTCTCCTGTTGCAACCGCAACTGCTTAAACGCATCAATCGTGGCGTAATACAACCCTGATTTCGGATCGCGATACTTTGCCGGTAACCCGGTAATCGCGCAAATTTTCTCCTCTTTCGCCGAAGTCGACGGCGCTTGATCTTCGCTTCTCAAATAAAACTCCGGCGCGTCTCTCTCACTCACCGCGCCTCGGATTAACTCGTACACAATCTTCCCGGGTTTATCGCCTTTCAAACTTCTCTGCCGAATCGCCGGTCCGTCGTACCGCTTTTTCCTATCCATCATCTGATTCTTCTTCTTCTGCTCTTCCTCCAAGTGCAACAAGTGCTCCAACTCGATTAAATTCTTCTTCTCCGTAATCTTCGCCTCTTTGATCATCTCCTCCATGGTCGGAACGACGTACTCCACCTTCGGTCGCACGATTTGCGGTCTCGACTTTCTCTCTCTTTGCAACGCCTCGGACCTTTCCCGAATCTCCTTCGCGGACGCGCGCGACGAGACTCGAAGTTCCTGCGGTATGACCACCGCCGGCTCCGTCGTCGCCGTCTGTTGTTCTTGTCGTTGTTGTTCTTGTTCTTGATACGCACCACTACCACCACCAGCAGCAGCGGTAGCAGCAGTATCACTCGCACCTTGTTTCTTCTTCTTCGTCGCCTCGTTTCTTTCCGGCGCTTTCATCGTCTTCCTCCGTCGTTCCGTTCGCACTTCCACTTCCTCCTCGTCTTCGCTCGTTTCCTCCTCGTCGAAATCTTTATCAAAAACGTCCGCGACTTCTTCCTCGCTTTCGTACTCGCTGTCTTCGTGTTCTTCTTTGAACGCGTCTTGGTTCCAGAACTCTTCGTCCGCGGAGTCTTCGTCTTCGAGCATGCGCGTCATCCGGCGACCTCGCGTCGAGCGAGGTGGGAGTTTCACTCCGCCTTCCCCCATCGGATTGCTTTTGCTTTTCCCCGGCTACTCTTTTCAAATGAGATATGTTTTTATTACGTTTACGCAAAGCGTATAACACTCGCCCCAAAAACTCCCACTCCCAGTCTGGAAGGGTGATCTCGTACGGAGAGTACTGCGGAGAAACGAGACGTACCACCGACTCAACTGCGCGCGCGTCCGTCTTCTTCTTCTTCTTCTTCTTAAAGGTTTGAAATGGTCAGAGGTTTCCAATTTCCTCAAAAGGGAAAGTTTTTGAAGAATTTCGCCACAAATACTACTCGTAATACACGCGAGAGCGGCGAACGCGCGAAAGAAAGAATACCACCTTGACGCGGTCGTCGTGTGAGTCCTTGTCGTTTACGTCGTCGTTGTCTCTGCTTTGAGCGTCTTCTTCTCGCATCATTTAAATGGGAAACAACACCAACAAAACGAGGAACCGAGGAGGAGCCGCCACCACCACGAATGGGACGAGCAGGAGTAAGAAGCGCGGCGGTGATGAAAACAACAACAATTCTGAAGCGACGAGAAGTTCGATGCTGAAATACTGCGTGGAAATGATGACGACGACGACGAAGAGCGATGGTGGTGAAAATGGTTTTGGAGAAGAAGAAGAATTAGTTGCGAGGACGAGAAACGCGTTACACGTGATGGCTCGATCGAATCTGTTGTCGTTGGCGAGCGAGATGGAGGGCGGGATTTTTTTGACGGAGATGGAGCGTATTTCGGCGTTCGGTAACACGAGCTGGACTGAGGAGAGGTGTGGATTTCGAGAAGTTTACGAAGCGGTTCGAGGCGTGGCGGTGATTCAGTTTGTGGCGGAGAACGCGTCGACGGAGCGGTTCGCGAAGTTTTTCACGAACGCGTTGCAGAATCTAGACGGTTCGCTCAAGGCGTTGGTGAAATGCATAGTCGAAGACGAGGCGAAAGTGCAGTTGACAGAAATAGTGCAGTTGACATTAGCCATAGTGAAGTGCGTAGAAATTATAGCGAAACGGTCCGGGGCTTTATCTGAATACATGCCCGGGGTGAAACACGAAGCATCGCAATGTTTCGGAAAGATTTTGCGAACTCTTCTCGGATTATTAAAAGTCAACCAAATGAAAACAACTTACGAAACTTTGGAAATGGCCGCGTTAAAGTGTATCGATGCGATTTGTGCGGCGCATCCTGGATCGGCGAAGCAACACGTATTGATTTTGCAAAGTACAATTAAAATGTACGTGGGAGGCGGGAGTTATAAAAGAAGCCACACGTTTCCCGCGGTCGCTGCGAGATGCTTCGCGTCCGTGTTGAGAGCATCGGGTGGCACCAAAGAGTTGGCCCGAATTTGGCAATCGACCATGCGCGCTGCTTTAGTCGAAGCGCACCATTTCGCGAAAATGGCGTTCGATGGTTTTGAAAAGTTGGAAGTGGCTGAAAAAGGATTAAAAATGCTCACGCCGGTTGGATACGATCTTCCCGCCAAATTTCTCGCGAACGAGAACATACAAGACGCGTCGAGGGAAGGCGCGCACGATAACTTGGACAACGTACTACTCGTGTGTGAGGAAATGTTGAATTTGAAAGAGTTTCCAGTATTCGTGAGCGTGCCTATTCAATCAATCTGCGAGCTCGCGAAACGAGTTTTGAAGTGCAACGGAACGCCAATTTCTCAATCGCCGGGGCTTCCTCCAGGTGTACCGTCGCCACGTTTGAGTGCAAAACTTCCATGCACGCACGAAAAGGCTTTGATGTTGTTAAATGCGACGATTTCAGCTACGAAAATAACGTTTGCGCCGACGTGTGGTTTCGCGTGTACGATGTTGGACGATTGCTTGCGAAACACCGCGGCAAACGATCGCACCGGGGAAGTCACGAACGCATCCGTTCGATGCGCGGCGTACGACGTATCCATAAATCTAGCGAACACTTTAGGCGCGGGTGCGGTGAAAAGCTTCATATGTGATTCAATAGCGTTACACGCCATTGAGGATGCGGCGGCGACGTTCACGAACGTGTCGTTCATCCGAGCATCGTCCGCGAGACAGCACCAATCGCAACAACAAAGAAAGAGGAAGAAACACGGCGCGCACGGCGTTGAAACCGAACAAGATCCCGAGGTAATTCGCGAAATTGCCGCAAGAGTAGATAACGACATTCTCTTAGCCGGCGGTATGACCGCATCAAATCGCGTTTTGACTTCAACCGCGGCGCTAAAATGTTTAGCAGCGTTTTTGCGCGTCGGAGGCGCTTCGATTTCTGGAAGCGCGAGACGTGCCATCGACGACGTCGTTGCCGCTGCGTACGAATCAAGCGTTATCGAACCTTTCAATTTGTATCGCGACGAAACGTGCAAGAGAATGTTGGAAGATTTAAAGGCTGCAAAAACGGAGGCGTTGTTGGCCTCAACGCTTGCGCCGACATCGCATCGACCGAGGAACAGCGCGTTGACGTTTGCCTCGTTCGCAAATACATGCGACGTAGCCTCCGTACACGCGCGCGTTGCTTTGGAGAGTTTGTTGCATCCGAGCGCGCCGCCTTTATTGGAGCGCGCGAGTAATTCGCTGAAAAATGCGACGAGAGAAGAAAAAGTAAAGTGGTCGTTGACTGATAAAAATAGCACCGAGCACGCATTAGAAGGATCGAAACCGACTTGGGGGGACGACGGTGAGGAAGAAGAGGAGGAAGAAGAAGAAGAAGAAGAAGAAGAAGAAGAAAACAAAGAAAAAGAGCCAGTGGCTATGGATGACGACGATGAAGAGCAAGAACTAGAAGTTGAAGACACCGTCGTCCAGAAGCCTATGCTACCTCCTCGAGAAGGAGAAAAAGAGGAAGTTGAAACAAAAAGGGTTCGGCCTTCCGGCGCCGCCGGCGCCGTTCAAGAAGACGACGAGTTTGGCGCGTTTGGCGTGCCGGTGAATTCTAGTAAACTTCGAACCTCTGACGACGCGTGGATTCCATCGAAAGCGCCTCGGATGGAAGACGCAGAACAAGAAGACGAACAACAACCGAAGAAGAAGAAAAAGTTTGGCAAGTCCTCCGCTTCGGCGGCACAAAAGCGAGCCGCCGCGGCGAAAGAAACAGAAGATGACTCCGATTCTGACGGCGCGCTCCCCGACATCGTCTTTGGCGATGACGACGACGACGAAGAAGAAGAAGACGAGCCGCCGGCATCAAGGAAGAAACCGAAAAAAGGAAAACGCTAATACTAGCCCGTCGTAAAATTCTCTCTGGCGAACGAAAGGTTGCGTTAAAGTTGTTACGTTAGAATAAGAACTCTCTTCGCGGGCGACCGCTTTTCTACATTAAAATGATACCTTCGCGATACCGTCTCTTCTACACTTGTTGTAAAAAGTACAGCAGTCGATCTTTCATCTGCTGTTCCGTCGGCAATCCTTCGATCCTGTCCAGCACTTTCCCTTTGTGAAACAACACAAAGGTCGGCAACCCTTCCACTTTCCACTTCGAGCTCAGCTCCACGTATTTCTCCGTATCGATTTTCACGAACTTCACCTTATCTTTAAACTCCGTTTGACTCGCGAATTTGCCGCACATTTCCGAGGCGAGTTTGCACGGCCCGCACCACGTGGCGTAGAAATCCACGAGGACTGGTATTTCCGACTCGTCGATGAGTTCTTGGAAACTGGTGAATGTTTTCTTCGTCGAGCATTCAATCTGGCCGCTCGTTTTCCTATACCTCCTCCTAAAACTACTCCTCCTTTTACTGCTACTCAAAGTCCGAGACTTCAAAAAGAATCGCGACGACGACGACGTGAACGACTTCGACGCACCGCTCGTCGTCATCGTTGTGTTATTCTCTAAAGTGTATTACTACTCAAAGCAGAGTGTTTTATGAGGGAAAACGACGACAGTTATTTTCCCCGCGAAAAGTTCAAAAATCTCCACAACAGAAACGACAAAGATGAGGACGACGACGACATCAACAGACGCGAATACAAACGAAGAAGAACGCGAAAAAAGAATCTCGCAAGTTTTACGCGAACTGAAAATCAAAACCGGCGTCCTCCGTCGCCTCTCCAAAGAGAGGGAAATGTACGAACGAGAAGTTTTGGATTTCACTTCGCGAATAGAAAAAGACGAGAGGATTGACCGAAACGACGACGACGACGAAACGAACGACAACAACAACAACAACAACAACGCGAGACAACGGAAACAGTGCCTGGAAGAGTCGAAAGCGATGGTGAGAGACACGTTCGTTCGATTAGAAAAAGCGTTCGTGGATTTAGAGGAGTTCGTGGAGACGCTCGTCGAGGGAAAGGAGGACTTTGATGTGCGCGACGAGGTGACTGGGAAGGAGGAGTTTCGACTCGCGAAAGAACAGGTGGAACGAGTGAAACCGAGTTTGTGTTGACTTTATGAGCATATCGCACATTTCGCGTTTGATTTTTGCGACGGCGATGATGCGACGACGTAGGGAAGGAGGCGTTTAAAGTGGAACGAGTGAAACCGAGGCGTTCTGTGTTGACTTTGCGATCGCTCGTATGTATGCGCGCTCGACTTGACTTTGACTTTTAAAAACGAATACTACTGTAGAATACAAAGAAGCGCTTCGCGTGACCAGTACATTGTGCAAATCATACTACTACTACTACTACTACTACTACTACTACTACTACTACGTGTTATTTCTAATTCTATTTCTTCTCTCTCTCTCTCTCTCTAAACTTTGCTCTCCGTCATCATCTCACGAAGGTTTGACGGAATATGTCGTCCTCGTCGTCGTCGTCGTCCTCTTTGTTGTACGCGGATGATTTGGAAACGAACACGGGTAGAGGTAAACCGTCGTCGATATCGCCGGTTTTCCCGGTGAGCGCTTCTTTTTTCATCTTTTGCAACTTGAAGTTGTTATAGCCGATGATACCCATGAGACAAAGGAATAATCCGCAGACGTTGTACGCGTCCAAGACGTCGCCGTAGATCACGACCGAGGCGCCGATGGTGATTAAATCTTTCGCCGTGCCTATGATCATGACCGTAATCGCCGAGGTGGTTTTTAACAACTCAAACTCCGATAACGTCATGCCGAACGCCATGCACGCGCCGAATAAAACCGTCGCGAACGCCTCCGCCCACTCTTTGCTGGTGTGAAAACTCCACTGTTTCGCGTCCCACTTCTCGGCTTCCCACCACTGCTCGTGAACGCAACTAAACGAAAACGTCACCACCGTCATCACCGGCATCGCGTGGTACAACAAAATAACCGGATGATGTAAACCGTATTTGTTCGAGCTCGAGGAATGCATGACTTTCTGTGCCACCACCCACCGGACCGCACTCACCGCCGCCGCGCTCAAACAAATAAAAAACCCAATCGCGTTAAACTGCGTCTCCCCGATCACCGCCGCCGCTTCCCCCAACATCACCGTCACCACGATCCCGGTTAACGTCCACGAAAACTTCTCCATCCCGGTTATAAAACTCACAAACAACGTGAATATCAAACTCGTCGTCTTCGTCAACGTATAAAACGACACCGTAATGTACACTAAACTAATATTACTCAACCCGATATCTAACCCCATAAAAAACCCAACCGGCAAAATCGTTCGCATCCACGAATCCGTCGGCACCACCGGCCTCCCTCGCGTGACGAACCGTTTATCCCGATCGTTAAACAATTGCGGCCATTGCAACGCCCAGGTCGCTAAAAGCCACTGCATGAAAAACTGACACGACGTGTACAAAAGTGGCGCCGGAAACCCTTTCTTGCTAAAAATCGCTTTGTTATACAGCGCCAGCGACGCGGATAACACGAACCAGAGGGTCGCTAACACCGCGCATTTCATGTACAGCCATTTGGTGTCTCGATCGATGATCTTTTGCGCGTACGCCGTGGAGACGTTTTTATTGTTCAAAGTATCCTCGTTCTCGTCGTTTTCGTCGTTTTCACGGTCTGCATCTTTATCGATCAAAAGCACCGTTCCTCTCGTTCCTTTACCGCTGTTCTCAAAATCATCGTTTTCATCATCATCATCACCTCCGACGACATCATCATCTTTGTTGTCCGGTGGTACATCCTCTTCTCGTAAACGTGGTGGTTTCATCTGCGAATAATTCGCAAAATCATCCTCGATTTCGCCGTCGTCTTTTACCGTTGTTGTTGTTCCCATCGTTTTTCTTCTCGGAGTATGAATTATTTGAGAGGCGTCTTCAAAGCCGCTCCTCTTTACGCGATGATTTGGATGATGATCTTCTTCTTCTCCCTCTCGTAGTTTTCCCTCGGTGGTGTTTGTGTTTTTCTGCGGCCAAAATTTTAAGGCGAACGACGAGTTGCTTTTTTTTTCGTTTTTTTCGTTCGCTCCTTCTGTGCCTCCTTTCCCTCCTTTCCCTCCTCCTCTCGTGTTCTCCGTCAAAGTCTCAAAAGTCGAAGGAGGGAGTAAACGGGTGGTCTCGTCCGGAAGAGCAGTAGGGTTTACGAGAGTCGTCATATCGCGAGTCTCTGTGACGAGAAAAGTGACGAGAGAGTGCTGTTCTCAAAGCGTGTGTGCGCGCGCGTACTCTCTGTGACTATTCTTCTTCTTTTGTGTGATGGAGCGCACCTCCCCCCCGCATCATCATCATCGCCGATGACGACGCTGTCTTCTCGACGACGGACAAAGACGAAACAACGCGCGCTCCTTTTGCAGAGACAGGCAATGATGCATGGCGTGTTCGTATTCTCGAACGCCTCTCTTTCTTCGTAAATGGTACTCTCAAAACGAAGAAGGAATTCTAAACCGGGTCTTCTGTCTGTCCCGTGCACGAAGCGAATGAGGCCGCGCGCGTTTCCTTTTCGGTGTCCGCCCCAAAAACAAAAAATCTCATTTAGGGTATTACATGCTACCCTAAATGTTTTTTCTCGAAGCAGGAAAATGTCGAGGACACGGAGATGTTTTTTTCTCTCATATATCCTTAGCGTCGGTGTGCGCAATACTAACACCGTTTGCCACGCGTCTCAGCAGCGAGAAGATCTTTCAGTCGGAGCTTTCTCATCAGTGAGCTCCTTTTTTGTTTTTCTCTCGTGTTTTCTTTTGCTCCACAACAACAACACACAAAAGATGATGATGAAAAAATGACTTTTCACGACGAGGCACCGTCATCATCCTCCTCCTCGACATCATCATCGTCGAACGGAGAAAAGACGACGACGACGAGGAAAAAAGAGAAGAAGAACAACAACAACAACCACGCGGCGCGCAAAAAACCCGCCAATCTTTCCTTGCTCTCCGTGCCGAAAGAAGACGACGCGGCGAAGGAGCAACAGTACCGATGGTAAGTATCGTTTTTCCTCTCTCTTTCTGTTTTTTAGATATAGAAAACAACTCGCCAGCGTGTTGATTCAAAGAATACGACGCTTTCGCTGACATCTCTTTCTCTCTCTCTCTCTTTCTGACGAACTTTTACAAAAAAAGGACCGGGTCGGGGACGTTTACCGAGGGCGACTTTTCCATCGGGAAACTGGGCGTGCAAATATCCACCTCGGACTTGTCCAAACTGGACGAAGAGACGCATTCGCAACTCTCGTTAGAAGAAGGATTTTTGGGCGCGGGCGGCGGCAGAGGATTCGAGTCGCGGTCGGTATCCGTGTCCGTGTCCGCGACGCAAAGCGCGAGCCAGAGTCGGACTGCGTCCGTGGTAGATATGGTTGGGTTGACGAGGAAGATGGAAGAGACGGCGATGATTCGCGCGAGACAACGACCGAACGCGACGAGCGCGAGTACTACTACTACTACTACTACTACTACTACGATAAAAAACGAATTCAACTACGATAAAAACAACACTACGAATGATAATAACAATAGTAAAACAGAAGACCAGTCGTTTTCGTCGAGCACGACGGACGGTGGGAGAAACGCGAGCCGAAGTAACACCACCACGATATCAATGACGACGACGAGAGATAACACGAATAATAATTCGATCGAAACGGACACGGTTGGGGGGAGCAGCCGAGGAGGAGGAACGGATGCGAAAAATTCACCACTCGATCAAAGTTTAAACACGTCGTGTTCGAACAGTTCCTTGGTGAACGAAGAAGGTGGAACGCCCAGGTTTGGGACGTTCTTATCCACTTTAGACGATTTAGATTTTACGAACGCGAAGATATTGGGGTCGGGAGCCTCTGGCGTCGTGCAAACGGCGTTGCACAAACCGACGCAGAAGATGGTGGCAGTGAAATCATTTCGAGTGAATTTAGACGACGATAGACGAAAGGCGATGATTACCGAGTTGCGGACGTTGCACGAATCGAAATGCTCGTACGTTGTGAATTGTTACGGAGCGTTTTTCGCGGACGGCGCGACTATTCGCGTGGTTTTAGAACTCATGGATGGCGGATCGTTGGACGCCGTGTGTAAGAAGAATAAGAACTTACCGTGGAAAGAGGAAAATATAGCCGCGGTGGCCAGTCAAGCGAGCACAGGTTTACACTATCTGCACGATGTCTTGCGAGTCGTGCACCGAGACGTGAAACCGTCGAATATTTTGTGCTGCTTACAAACAGGCATGGTGAAATTGTCCGACTTCGGCGTGAGCGGACGCTTGGGCGAATCTGGCGCCGAGTGTACGAGTTGGGTAGGCACGGCGACGTACATGTCGCCAGAAAGAATTCGAGGCGATGGGTACGATTACAAAACTGATTGTTGGAGCTTAGCGTTGACACTGCTTGAATTCGCGTTTGGTAAGTTTCCGTACGCCGTGGTCGCATCCAACGAAAAGAAGCAACAACAACAACAAAACAACGAAGGCGGTTTGCAAAAGCAAACGTCCGGAGGGAGTTACGGTGGGTTCTGGGATATCATGGATTTAATCGTCCACGGGCCTTCTCCGGAGAGCGAGCTGTGCGAAGAAACGCACGGTAAGTTTACGGAAACGTTTCGCGAATTTGTGAAGAAAGGACTGCAAAAAGACGCCGAAGCGCGATATACGGCGAGCGAAATGGTGGAACACGAATTTGTCAAAGCGCGTAGTCCAGAAACGGATGCGCGAGCGTTTCAGGCGTTTCTGAAATTTGTATTTGAAAAGAACTGATGCGATACGATGCGATACTACTACTATATAGCACCCTAGATTAATATATGTCATATTAATAAAATGATATTGATGCAACACGCGAATGGTACCATGATTAAATTTATCCGCCTTTCTGCAGAAATTTCAATTTGATTAGATTTCGGATGCACTCGCGCTCGACAGAAAGCTTGTGGGTCGTCGGCAACGTATTCCTCGGATGCGTTGCCAATAACGATCGCTTCGGTAACGTGATGTTAAACTTCTCGTCGTTCTTTTCTACTTCTTCTTCTCCCTCGCGCTCGCTATTACTAAACAACGAAAGAAGTCGCCGTTTCTTCTTGCTATTACTACCTCTATCTGCCGCCGGTTTCGGCGCATCTAACCATCGGTTCTTTGCTAATCCTTGCCCATGTTTCCTTTTATCTGCCGGCCCTCGATTTTTCACTTTATCGAAGTACCATCCAGCGCCGCCGCTAAATCCAAAGGCGCTCACCTCTTTGCAGCTCGCCAACAGAATGAGGAGCGCTCTGAATCCTTGCGTGGGAAGGTGATCCCTCTTCGTGAACCAATCCGTCCTTGACTTCCTCGCAAAGTTCGGATTAATCGCGTGCACTTTCGTTCTCGCCATCTTCTCCAACTCTGAGTGACTTCCACGGTCTCTTCCCGCCGCCCACTTTCCTAAACACACTTCCTCCGGCTTTTCTCGCCAACCGAAATACCCCCCGTGCTGCACTCGAAACGTGGTCTTAAAACCGACATCTTTCTCGTATCCTTTCGTCGGCGCGCCGTTCATGCGCATCACCACTTCGTGATTATCTATCTTAGCCCCTAACTTTTTTCCTCTCAGCGCTTTACTCGAAGCTACAATCGCACAGCTCCTATACGGCTTTACGTTTCTCTCGTCGAAAGGTCCGTCCTTCGGCAAGCGTTTCTTCACGCCGGTCGCTTTGCTAATCGAGTTCAAATTCCGATCGGTTTTATACTTCTCCACGGCTTTTTGCGACACGGTCCAGTAGTGGTTCCCAAAGTTAAAACTGTCCCCGACACACTCTGGCATTTTCTTCGTTATTGTGCACGGTAATCGATCGAGGTACGCTTTGGCGCAGATTTCGTTTTTACCACCACTGGAAGCAGCTTTGGGAACTTTTGGTCGATACTCGGTTGGACTCGCCGCTGCGATGATTACATCCGCGTCGGCGACTTCAAACCCGTTCGCGAACGAGTGTTTGTTTCCCAACAAGTAATCGCGCTCCTCGGCGACGTCTAACGCTGATTCTTCCTCTTTTTCCTCCTCCTCATCGTCGAAAACGTTAAAGCTGTCCATAAAAAACTCCATCGCTTGCATCGCAGTCTCCCCGATATCTTGAGTGGAAATTTTAGAGAGGCTCTCGCGCAAGTCCTCTTTGGAGGAGGACATGGCGGAGAGAAGGAGAGTCATCACGAGGAAGGAGACAAAGGTGACCAAGCACAGCGCGCACTTTCGGCGGCCGCCACTCGCTGCCATTCGTCGCGTTTCTCTCTCTCTCTCGCTGTCTCTCTTTTTTTACGCAAAACTTAATTATAATTAATTGTGAAGCGCATGAAAGAAGAAAAAATGAAAACTGTTGTCGTTATTGTTTAAGATGTTGTTTAAGAAGATGTTTGTGCTCTTGCCGCTCTGCGCGCGTTGGTGTTTCAAACTCTATGTTTATGCTAAAATTCTAAAGGCGTTAAGTGCACGAGTACCTATACCTGTACTGTTGTTACCTCGAAGAAGTGTACGAATTCAATCCTTCGATGACTTCGCCGACGAAAGCGCTCGGGTTCGAGCTTATCGCCGATAACCATTTCCGTCCAATTTTCAATCGCTGACCGTTGGTTGGCATGCGGTAGAGGTACGCTAATCTACGCAAAGCGAACGCGGCGGAACCGTCTAATGTGGTTTCTTCGCCGACTGGGAATTGGACCGCGGCTTCTTTGTCGCCTAAGGTCATCATGTCCCCTAGGTGTTGGTAGCGAAACGGGAGGAGGGATTTTTTGTTGATGGCGGACCAGACGTTCCAGGCGCAATAGTCCGCGGCTTGGAAGGCGACTTGCGCCGTGGCAGGCTTTTCTTCCTCGCGATTTGCGGCGTCCTTTTTTTCGTATTCGCGCTGTATACTGTTATCACCCAAGGCGAAAACTCGGTCGTACCCGGCGACTTTTAAGGTGGAGTCGGTGACGATTTTCCCCGTCCGCGGGTCTTGCTCAAACGGCCAGTCGTTTTCGCTGGTTGGAAGTTTCGCGGACAAACCAACCGTCCAACAACACATGTCGACGTTTTCGATCGTTTGCAAAGATGAATCACCCTTTGTCAAAGAAATGTTCACTTTACTACTCTCGCTGCTACTCTCGCTGCTACTCCTTTCAATCGCGCCGACCACTCCGTCTACAATGTCCACGTTCGAGGCTTTCTCCAACGCCTTCCTCGCCGCGTTCTTTCCACCTACCGTCGCGCTACTGAGCACGTTCCCATCCTTTGCGACCAATTTAATTTTCACGTCTTTCAATCCGTCTTCTCTTTCGAACCATCGCGCTAAACACAACGCCAACTCTACTCCCGCGTACCCGGCGCCAACCACCGCCACCGTCCTCTCGCCCCTCTCTGCACCATCTTCTTTCAATCGTTCAATCTTCTCCCTCATTCTTTTCACGTCATCCAGCCCGTTAAATGGCATCGCGAATTCTCTCGCGCCTTTCACGAAATTTTTCTCGGACTCGAAATCCACCTTGGCGCCGAGCGATACGACCAAGTAATCGTACTTCACGCGTTCCTCTTCCTTCGTCTCCACATCTCGCACGATAACCTCCCCACCGGTCCCGCTCACTTTACTCCCGCTTTTCGTTTTCAAAACTTTCTCCGGTTCCACTCTCATCGCTTCTTTTTGCAAAAATCGTACCGTCGTGTTCTCCAACAGTTCCTCGTACAAAGGCGCCACGTCCGTTTCCTCCATGTCTGAATTCAACAACTCGTACATCAACGGCTTAAAGAGAAACTTCTCGTTGGTATCGATTAAAGTCACAATCATCGTTGGTTTCTTCTTTTCGCCCGAATCGTCGCCGCGTGTATTCGTCGCGAACAAAGAATCGAGCTTTAACGCGCAGTACAGCCCGCCAAACCCGCCGCCGAGGACGACGACTTTCTTTATCGACGACGACTCTTTTGGGGAAGCATTCTCATCGAACGCGGACGCTTGCCTCCTGCTCCTCCTCCTCGAAACCACCTCCTTTCTTCGAATTTGAGGACTCGTAAAAAAGCTTCTTCTTCTTAACAGCATCGAAACTTCTGCCACGGTGATGATTGATGACGCGCGTTCTTTCTCGCGCGTGAAATCGTCTCTTTATGGAGATGACGTAAACGACAGAAGACGTTTTCGTAAAGAATTCGCTCGTCACATCTGCGGACGTGTATTGCGATATCATTCATGGCGTCTTCTTTGTCCGCGTCGTCAAAATACTCGTTATTAGAGAACAACGTCGCAGAAGAGAACAACATCGTGAGTGGTGGCAGCGCGATGAGGAGTAGCGCGATGATGGGGAGTTCTTCCTCGACGGGGAGATATCACTCCGGGGGTGGTTGGGACGAACCAGTCGATACGAACGGATTCTCGTCGAACACGAAAGGTTTACTCCTCGCCATCGGCTCTTCGCTCTGCATAGGCGCCTCGTTCATCATAAAAAAGAAAGGGTTAAAACTGTCGAGCTCTCGCGCGAACTCAAAACGAGCCGGCGACGGCGGGTTCGGGTACTTACACGAACCTTTGTGGTGGGTCGGCATGCTCTCGATGACGCTGGGGGAAATCGCGAACTTCGCGGCGTACGCGTTCGCGCCGGCGATTGTGGTCACGCCTTTAGGCGCGTTGTCGATTATCATTTCCGCGGTGTTGAGTCATTACGTGTTGAACGAGAAGTTGAACACGTTTGGGTGGTTGGGTTGTGCGTTGTGTATCGTCGGGTCCGCGAATATCGTGTTGCACGCACCGGAGGAGAAGGAAATCGATTCGATCAAAGAGATTGTGCGTTTAATGCTCCAACCGACGTTTTTGTCGTACGCGGCGTTTGTTTTAATGTTTACGTTTGTGTTGATCACGCAGATTTATCCGATTCACGGGACGACGCAATTGTTGGTACCGATTGGGATTTGTTCGTTGGTTGGGAGTTTATCGGTGATGAGCGTGAAGACTTTAGGATTGGCGCTGAAGATGACGTTCGAGGGCAACAACCAGATGCGGGAAATCGAGACGTGGGTGATGATCGGGTTTGTGATTTTTTGCGTGTTGACGCAGATGAACTACTTGAATAAAGCGTTGGATACGTTTAACACGGCGATTGTGACGCCAATATATTACGTGTGCTTTACGACGTTGACGTTAACCGCGAGTTCGATCATGTTTAAAGATTATTTAGGGCAAGGATACGCGGAAGTTTTGAGTCAGACGATCGGGTTCGTGGTCATCGTGAGCGGCGTCTTTATACTCAACGTGACGAAAGACATACCGCAGGAAACGTTGAATAGAAAACGGTGGATCGTCACCAGGCAAGATAGTCGAGAGTTTGAAAACGTGCAAGAGGAATATCGCGATAGTTTGAAAAAAGGTAGCCACAATAATCTTTGATTGATTTTTCTCTTCGCGTAATCTATAATAAGAACGACGAGACGACGCTTTGTAACATTAGTAGATATCTAATATATTAAGCATTATTATTATTACTATATTTCAAACTCAAATCGTTTTAAAGTAAACCTAAAGATGCGGCTAAGGACATATCAGCTCCACCTGGGGATGTGCTCGCGTTTGGATTGACACCTCCGCCCGGCGGACCCGGTGACATTTCTTTGAGAGGTTTTGGATCCGTCGCCGGCTCTGGAACCGCGTTGTCGTTTTCCTCTTTCGCGTCGTTGCCTTTCCCCGGAGTTTCGTTCGCGCCGCAGCCATCATCGTCCTCAGAAGTCGACGACGGTTTTTGCGCGTTCATCATAAACTTTTCGTTTACTCTCCATTCCAATTTACCATCAATCACTTCGTAAAATCTTTGCTTGGCGTCCAGACTCACGTGTTCGAAACAAAATCTCGAAAACGGCATCGCGTTTTTCTCGCACGTTTCCGACGAACACGTCGTCCTCGTTCCGTTTTGTTCCCGCTCGTGGTCGCCTCCTTCGTGTTGTTGTTGTTGTTGTTCTCCGTCGACGATAGTATTTTCTCCGTCGTCTTTACCTGCTTTTAAGCCTCTCGCGTTTGCCAGCGCCGTCGCCGCCGACTTCAACCCCACGTGCCCGTGTTTCAACTGAAACTTCCTGTGTCTCTTCCTCATCGTTTCGATCAAATCGTAATACGTTTGCTCGTACACGCGCATAAGCGCTTCCACGTTTTCTTTCCTCTTCACGATCAACTCTCGCGTGGAAATCGTTTTCGTTTTCGTCGACTGTATTTCCGAATCCTCCTCCGTTTTGTTGTCGTCGTCGTCTTCTTTCTTCATCTCTTCTTCTTCTTTGTTCAGCGCGTCGTCCAACTCGGAATCCGAGGCGATGACGGTCGTGTCATCCTCACCATCATCATCGTCAAAGTTGTTTTCTTTTACTTCTGCTTTTTTCTTCAGTTGCACCGCGCCGTAATCGTCCTCTGGTGACTCGTGCAAACGCAAAAAGTCATCGCTTTTTGTCTTTCTCTTCTTCTTGTTTGTCGTCTTTCTCTTCGCATCGTCGACGTTCGCGGTCGTTGGTGAAGCCGGTGCTGGAGCTGGTGCTGAAGCTTCCGGTGCGGCTTCAATTCCGTTGTTTTCGTCCATTTTTCGCGTCTTTCTTCTGTTGTTCTTTCTTCCAAGAAGAAGAGAAAAACGCAGTTTTATTAAGGAGTAGGGTTTGAAGCCCTAAATCATAAAATTCGTTCGTTTTTTTGGTCTTGCCAAAGGACGGACCGACGTGTTTTTCTGCTGAAAGTGCACATAAATTTAAAACAACTTTTTTTTGTACATACTACCAAACGAGCGGGCGTTTTCGTTGTTTTTATCGCCGTTGTTGTCGTCGCGCTTTATCATCAGAGAGCGAGAATATAGGACTTTTGTTGGTGGTCTTTTTCCTCGTCCGTCTTTTGCTTTTGCGCGCGCAAAGTGTGTCTGTCGTCTGCGAAATTGAGAAGTTTTTGTGAAATTGGGGAAAAACGAGAGAGAAAAGAAAAAAAACACACCAACTGTAATCAATTTTCGCGAAGCGACGCGCGAGAAAAAACGCTTCAAAAACGAGACGAAACGCATTCTCGAGAGGCGTAACGCACCACGCAGCAGCGGAGTGTTCCAAAACGACTCGTCGCTGTGATATCGATCATCGTAAAGAGACGACCAACGACCACCGTCCGCGCGAGTGAGTGAGTTTTTTTTATTCCAAAATTCGAGCTCGAAAAGACGGGACCGCTCTCGGAAAAGGTCGCTCTCGCGTGCATCCGAAAACGACGGAGTTTTTTGACAAGAGGAAGTGAGTAAATAAAGCAGAGGTTTTTGAAGAGGGTGGTTCATTGTAGGTGCGCAGAAAAAAAAAATATGAGCAACTACACCGCAACCGCGGCGACGACGAGAATTTCATCGAGTGCGGTGGTGGAAGACACGCACATCGAGGAGCAACTGAATAACGTTCGGTTGGACGGGGAGAAGTCGCCGCTGACGAGTCCGAAAAGAGGCGGGCGTCCGAGTAAGCAAAAAGTGAGCGCGTTTAAAGAGGGGCCTGGGGAGAAAACGACGACGACGACGACGAGTTCTTCTTCGACACAAGCGCGGGGTATTCCGACACCGAATACTGTGACGACGCCTTCTTCGTCTTCGCAAAGTGACGATGGTGCGTATACTGCGCATTATGAACAGCAATATCAACAATACTACGCGCCGGCGACGAACGCGACGAATGCTGCGAATAGTTACGAGTATACGCAACACGGAGGGATCGGGGAAAACGGGGGTAACGAGAATTTTATGTACGCGAGGCAAATGTACGAGTACGAGATGGCGTTGAGGCAACAAATGTCGTACGCGACTGGTTCACCGGAACAGATGATGCCGCTTTTAGTAGGATCGCCGCCGGGTGGACCGCCGCCGCCGTTGATGGGTGGATTTGATCCGAACGAATTCGCGAGGATGCAACAGGCGCAACAGATGAACGCGGCGTATTACGCGATAGTCCCGACGCAGGAGATGCTTGAAATGTACGCGGCGCAAGGAATGCCGTTTCCTGGGAACATGATGGGTATGAATGGTGGTGCAAATGGTTCAAACAATGGAAACGGTTTTCAGATGAGCAACAACAACAATAATAGTCATCATCACCGGTATGGATCACGGCAACAGAGAGGCTATAACAAAAGCCACCAAAACAACTACAACAACAATAATAATAATGGATATTACTCGTCGTCGTCGCTCAACGGGTCCGACAGAGGAGGCATGGATTCACGAGGCAGTTCGAGAAACGGGCGGCAGAGGAAAAACAACAACTTTGGTCACATGAACAATCGAAGAAGCGAAAACGATCTTGGTAACTTCTCAGTGTATAACAGCAGTAACAACAGCGGTGACGCGGATGTTTATGGAATGAATGCGAATAATAGCGGCCCACCGCCGTCGGAAGCACTCTTGAGGTACAAAATGTTACGCATCCCCAATTCTGGAGGAAACGCCAGTCGCGGAGGAGGCACCATCTCCAACTCGAACAGCGCGAGTGAAAATTTGAACGACGATGGCGGCGAATTCACATTTCAAGAAGTAATTGGTAATTGCGTGGAGTTTTCGAGCGATCAGCACGGTTCGCGGTTCATTCAGTCGCACATCGATATCGTGGCTGACCCGGACGGAAGTAAGTTCAACCAAGTCCTGGAAGAAATCTCTCCGAATTTCAAGACATTAGCCGTAGATGTGTTCGGGAACTACGTCATTCAAAAGTGCTTCGAGCGCGCTAACGAAGACCAGCTGGAATCGTTGCTCGAAAAAGCCTCGGGTGAAGCGTGTTTGGAGTTGTGCTTGAACGCTTTCGGGTGTCGAGTCATCCAAAAAGCCTTGGACGTGAGTTCCCGAGAGCAGCGAGACACGTTATTCTTTGAACCGCTTAAACGTGAGCTCGAGAACTTGTGTTGTGATCAGAATGGGAACCACGTGGCTCAAAAGTTCGTCGTAGAACTCTCCGCCACGGGCGATTTGGAGAACTTTGTAAAAATTATTGTAAAAGACGCGGAGACGGTCCGCAAACTCTCCTCGCACCCGTTCGCGTGCCGAGTCGTCCAACGCATGCTCGAACACTGCACGGAAGAGCAAAAGAACGAGTCTTTTCTACCGGCTATCGTCGAGAAAACAACCGAACTCGCCATCAATCAGTTTGGAAACTACGTCGTTCAGCACTCGTTGCAATACGGTTCCGAGAAGTTCAGAAAGCAAATTTTGAGAGAGTTGGCGACGGAAATAACGTCTTTAGCCACGCACAAGTTTGCATCGAACGTGATTGAAAAATGCATGGCGTATTGCGGAAAGGAAGAAAAGAAAATCATGATCGATAAAATGCTCGGAAAAAGAACCGCATCCTCCGACTCTGTGCTCGAACCAGAAGATCCAGGAGAAGGCGGGATCGAAGAGAAAGATTTCGAGGGCGTAGACCACCTCCCGAAACTCATGTCCGACCAATACGCGAACTACGTCGTCCAAAAACTCCTCGAAATCTGCGACGACGACCAGTTTGAAGAGTTCTTAACGCGCGTTCGCCAACACGTGCCGGAAATGAAAAAGTATGCCTACGGTAAACACATCGTCGCGCACGTCGAGAGGATCGTCGAAAAGCGAGGCGTACCGACTGCGGAGACCACCGCGGCCGCAGATGAAACACGAGAAGAAGAAGCCTCCTGAGCGTCCTCGTTGTCGCGCGAATGTGTACGCCGTTACTGTTATCATTATTATCCTTGTTGTATTATTACCATCATTACTATTATTCGATATGTATTAATAACTTTTAACACTCATTTTATCGTGAGCAAAAACTCCACACAAAAACAAAAGAAAAGCGTTCCTCCTCTCCCTCACATCCGTTTTCTTCTTCTTCTCGTGATAGTATTACATCTCTGTTAGTATTATTATTTATCAAAGTATACATCGACAGAAACCGCTTTAATAAGGAAGAGAAGGAACCAAACATGACGACGCTCGTGGTTTCCTTGTCCACGTCGTCGTCGTTTCTCTTCTCGAAAAGAGAAGGACAAAAGGGACGACTTGGAGGAGGAATGTGTTTTCCTCTCCGGAAGGGAACACCACGAACGACTTTACCTCGCCGACACCACCATCATCATCGAAATAGTCGAAAACGAACAACGACGAGTATTCCACGCGCCGCGTTCTTGCGGGATTTCTTGAAACCGTCGTCGTCCAAAAACAGAAAGGAAGAGGACCGCAACATTGAAATATTTGAAGGCGAGGTGAACGAGATTCTCGAGTCGGCGCGAGCGGCGGTGTTTCCAACAACGGCGGAGAAGAAGACGGGGAGCGGCGATGCGGAGGCATCGTCATCGACGAGTTGTAATAGCGGCTTTCATCAAGGCGAAATCTGGGGAAACGGCGAGCATTTAGGCATGGATGTGAGATGGAAGTTGGCGTACGCGGACGAAAATTTCATCGACGAGTGCGTGAATCCGCACTTGGCGTACGTCTCCGGCTTCGACGCCGAGAGGAATGAAGTTTGGGAGACGGATTTTAGCGGATACACACAGACTTTGGATTTAGACGATCGCGAGGCGGCGTTGTTGGCGACGTGGATTCGAAGTGGGTATTGGGTGTCTAGAGATTGTTTGGAGACGAAAGGATTGTTGGAGGTGACGTACGTGAAAGATACGAACGAGAATGAACGAGTGGTGGCGGTGAGATTGAAAGACGACGGGTTGATTGTCGCCAACGTGTTTTTATGTAAAGAGACGTATTTGCCGAAGAAAGTGCAGATTAAGTGTTGCGGGAGCGTGGAGACGTGGAAGTATAGTCGATGGAAGGCGTACCAGCATGGTCAGTTTATGTTTGCGGAGACGTGTGAGATTATTGGATCGAGCGGAAGTACGCAGAGGTTTGACGCTCAAGGGTATAGGGCAAAGAGTTCGTCCAAGACGTTTAGTAGTCCCGAAAAGAGGTTTGATAGCGAGTTGATTTCGATTGAAAATGATGACGATAATAGAGTGGGTGAGAGCAGTGGTAGTAGTAGTAGCAGCAGCAGCAGTAGTAGTAAATACAATGTCGAGGTTGTAAAATGTTCCTCCGATCACGTGTTAGTTCGACCGTACATCAACGGTCGAGATGTCGGTCCGTTCATTTTAGATACCGGGGCGAGTGGTCTCGTGTTAGACCAGCGCGTTGCGGACGATTTAGATTTAGCCACGTTTGGCGAAGTGCACGTTTCTGGGGTCTCGACAAAAGTCAAATGCGCTTTCCGCCGCGCGAAAGAGTTGAAGATTGGTAAATTGAAGATTGAAAAGCCAGTGTTTATGCAAATGGACGCGAGTGGTGTCGTTTCCGGATGTAGCGAGCGCGTTGCGGGTATAGTCGGTTTCGATGCGTTTAAATCTTCTATCGTTGACGTTTCTTCCGGCAACGATAAAACGGTCCACATTTACCCGAGAGGTTATTTCGATGCGAACGACTGGCCGTGGCAAAACGTTTCCATCGTCTCAAACGTTCCGCATTTGAAAGCTCGATTTTCGGGGAAAGGTAACCACCAAACCAAATTAAGGATGTTCATGGTTGACTCTGGTGCGGGTGGAGCAGATGTCATCTTCCACGGCCGTGCAGTTGAATCGCTAGATTTAGAAAACGCGTTGCTTTCCAAGAACGAAGTTCGCCGAACGTCGACGGTTCGCGGCGTGAGCGGAAGCGGCGGTGGTGGTGGCGGTGCCGAGAAGTGCGTAAAAGCGACGTTGGATTGGATCGAGTTCGAGAACAAAGGTATGCGCGTCCAGGAGTTGAAGACGCTCTTAGCTAACGGGAGTGGCTTTGATTTAAGCGAGTTTGGCGTCGGTATGGTGTGCGCGAATGTTTTAAATTCGAGACGAGTGGTTTACGACATGCCCAACCGACGCATGTGTTTGTTCGAGGAAGAGAAAAAAAAGGTAAACGATTAGTGTATATTGTTCATGGTAGATAGATAGGTACATTAGAAACGTCGTTGAATGTTATAGCACATTTTTTCTAAAGGCGTCGTATTGTTATTATCGTTGTTCATACTTCCGGAACTTGAGGTAAATTCATAATCTGATCCACCGCGTCTTTCGGATCCACGTCTCCTTCCAATATTCTCGCCACCGCGGTCAACACCGGTAACGACACTCGATGTTTCCTGGCAAGCTGAACAACCGCCCCAGCCGTAGCCACGCCTTCTGCGACTTGATTCATCGATCCTAGAATTTCCTCTAACGTTTCCCCGCTCCCTAATCTCGATCCTACCGTTCTATTCCTGGACAAGTTCACGAAACACGTCAACATGATATCGCCGGTTCCACTCAAACCGGCTAAAGTCTCGCTCTTCGCGCCTAACTTCCCAGCCAACCACCGAATTTCCGCGCATCCTTGCGCCACCAAAGCTGCCATGGCGTTGTTTCCCAACTCCAGACCCTCTACAATACCTGCCGCAATCGCCAACACGTTCTTCAACGCGCCGGACATCTCCACGCCAACCACGTCCGTGCTCGTGTTTACTCGCAAACACGAACTCCCGTAGAGCGATTGCACGCGTCTCGCCAACGCTTCATTCTCCGACGCGGCAACAATTCCGGTCGGTAAGCCTTGCATCAACTCCACCGCAAACGTCGGTCCGCTCAAAACGCACAAAGGTTGGTCCCTCTCCAGCGCCTCCGGAATAACCTCGGACATCATCAAAGACGACCCGACTTCCAAACCTTTCGACAAACACAACAGAGGCGTTTTCGGATCGATGATATCCTTCACTGAACTCAAAAATTTCCTCGAATGTTGCGTCGGCACCGCGTGAATGATAAAATCGGAATCCTTCAACGCCTCTTTCGCGTCCGTCGTCGCTCGTATATTCTTCGGTAACTCGTACTTGGGCAAATATTTCGCGTTGCGATTGGTCGCGTTGATCGTCTCCGCCTCTTGTTCGTTTCTTAACAGTAAAACCACGTCTAAATCGCTCTTGTTCCTCGCCAATAACGTCCCCATGGCGGTCCCGAACGACCCGCCGCCCATGATGGTCACTTTCTTCGTGTTCGCCAGAACGTCCTCGTCGTTCTTATTCGCGCTCTCTACGAACGACTTCCAACGCATGATTTTCTCCCACGATTCGCTCACATCTTTTCGGTCTTTCTCGGTGATGCCGGAAAGGAACTGCTCGTACGCCCCGGATGCTCGACAAGTAGAGATATAAACGCCTCTTTTTCTACATCTCTTTCGCGTGTTTTCTGTGCCTGTTGTTCTCGTTGCGACGAACAAAACCGCGCCGCGTCTGTCGTCGTTATCCACTTTTGCCACCGACGATGGTGATGTTAAAAATCTCGAAACGCTCCTTCTTTTCCCTCCTCCCGGTCCAATTTGCCTCGACTGTTTCGAAGAAGAAGAAGAAGACGGGAAAGAGGATGTGCAGCAGAAGCACGTCGTCGTTTGTGTCGTCCTCGTAAACGTCGAAACGCTGCCGCTCATGATGAGCGTAGTATTTTCTTGGATGATATAATTCCACAGACAGAGCGAGTTACGAGGAAAAAAATGGCCGCAGAAAAGAGGAAAGTTGTGCGCGTTGGACAAAAAAAACTCAATTCTCTTCTCCGCAGTGTCTCTTTTCTCTCTTTTTTTGATTGCACGATTTTTTTGATTTTTGCGATTTTGAGTTTTTTCGTTGTCAAAAAAGGAGACAAAGTGTGCGTTCGCATTCTTTTTCGGATCTCTTGCAGAAGGACAGAGAGGCACGCATCGAAAACGCTTCGTTCTTTCCTTCTTTCCTCCACACAAAACGCACACTCAAACGCATAAAAATCTCAAAACACACACGCATGCGAGGCATCATCTCGCAACAACAACAACAACAACGGGCGGCGGCGACGACGACGACGACGATCGGAAGATCGTTTAGAAAGAGTAGCTTTGGTGGTCGAAGTGCTTCGAAGAAGTGCAACAACAACAACGCTCTCAGAGTTGTTTTTTGTGGAGGTTCAGGCGCGAGAGCGAGACGGGACGAGCGACGAGCGCGGTGTTCGAAACATCATCGCGTCGAAACGTCGTCGTCGTTCGGGTCGAACGCGACGAGGAAGAAGAAAGAAGGCGAGACGCTGACGAGAGCGATGCGGGAAGTGCACGACACGAAAGATGAACAGAAGACAGAGGAGACAAAAGCGTACTCGAAAGACGGAACAGATCTGATTGAAATCGACGAGATGTTAAAGCCACACGAAGGGCATTTGCGATACCGGTGGGAGAAGTTTCTGGAGGTGAAAGGCGCAATCGAAAAAGCGAGCGGTTCTTTGTCTGCGTTCGCGGATGGATACAAAGAGTACGGGTTTTCGAAAAAGGAGGATGGAACGATCGTGTATAAGGAATGGATGCCGGCGTGTAACCACGCGGCTTTAGTTGGGGACTTCAACGGTTGGAACGGCGAAGCGACGCCGATGGCGCGAGACGATTTCGGGAACTGGTCGTGCGAGTTACCGGCGGGGACGATTCCGCACGATTCCAGGGTGAAGATTCGTTTTTTCAAGGACGGTGGACACGTGGATAGAATTCCGGCGTACATCAGGTACGCGAGAGTGCCGCCGAACGAGATGGGCGCGAAATACGACGGGATTTATTGGGATCCGCCGAAGGAAGAGCGACACGAGTGGAAGTTTAAGAAAGGTCCGAAGAAACCGTCGGCGCCGAGGATTTACGAGGCGCACGTTGGTATGTCCTCGAACGACCCGAAAGTTTCCACGTACAGAGAATTCGCGGATACGGTTTTACCCCGAATCAAAGGCGGTGGCTACAACAGCGTACAATTGATGGCGGTAATGGAACACGCGTATTACGGCTCGTTCGGGTACCACGTGACGAATTTTTTTGGCGTCTCTTCGAGGTCAGGCACCCCGGAGGATTTCAAATATTTAGTCGACAAAGCGCACGAGCTTGGTGTACGGGTCATCATCGACGTCATTCACTCGCACGCGAGTAAAAATACCGAAGACGGTTTGGCCGGTTTCGACGTCGGGCAAAAAGCGGAAGACTCGTATTTCGACGTCGGCGAGAAAGGGTACCATTATTTGTGGGATTCTCGCTTGTTTAAATACGACAACTGGGAAACGCAACGCTTGCTTTTATCGAACGCGAAATACTGGATCGAAGAATACGGCGTGGATGGGTACAGATTCGATGGCGTGACGAGCATGTTGTATCACCACCACGGTTTGAATATGGAGTTCACTGGAAACTACGAGGAATATTTAGGCATGAATACGAACATCGATGCGGTCGTTTACCTCATGCTCGTCAACGACATGTTACATTCCAACTACCCGGAAGTTGAAGTCTTTGCCGAAGACGTTTCTGGTATGCCCACGTTGTGCAGAGACGTTCGCGAAAACGGCGTCGGCTTTGACGCTCGATTGGCCATGTCCATACCGGACTTTTGGGTGAAATACTTCAAAACGCGAAAAGACGAAGATTGGGGCATGCACGAAATCATTTCCACTCTGTGCAACCGCAGATACTCAGAAAAAGCGATCGCGTACGTCGAATCGCACGATCAATCCATCGTTGGCGATAAAACAACCGCGTTTTGGCTCATGGACGCCGAAATGTACGGCCACATGTCCGCGACGCAACCCATCACCCCGATCATCGAAAGAGGCATCGCGTTGCATAAAATGCTTCGTCTCATCACCATCGGTTTAGGTGGCGAAGGATACCTCGCGTTCATGGGCAACGAGTTCGGGCACCCAGAATGGGTCGATTTTCCTCGCGAAGGTAATAACTGGTCCCACGACCACTGCCGACGCCGATGGGACCTCGCCGACGCCGAGCATTTACGATACAAAGATATGAAGAACTTTGACCGCGAAATGCTCAACATCGAAGATGGGTTCAAGTTTCTCTCCAACGGTCACCAACACGTCTCTACCGCGGACGATAACCGCAAAATTATCGTCTTTGAAAGAGGCGACTTACTCTTCGTCTTTAACTTCAACCCGACGCAAGATTTCGAAGGGTTGGAAATCGGCGTCCCGAAACCGGGCAAATACGTCTGCGTCTTGGACACGGACGAAGGCCAATTCGGAGGTCGCAACAGAGTCGATAAAGGCACCGAACACTTCACTTCGCCGGAAAAAATCGAAAGTTGGGTCGGACCGTACCCGCAAGAGCCGAGAGAGTGCTCGATGAAAGTGTTGAGTTGCTCGAGAACCGCGCAGGTGTACAGGAGAGTCGACGAGAGCGAGTTTATGAATAGCCACCCGGACGCCGCAGCCGTCGCGAGGTAAAAATGGATTTGATTTGAGAGAACTCGAAAAGAAGAATCAAGCTCTCTATTTTAATACTAACATCAGTTCACTCGCGTTATAAATATAACTCTCTCTCTCTCTCTCTCTCTCTCTCTCTCTCTCTCGTAGTAAAACTACGCTCTATGTTTGAAGATTTTTTTGCTCGCACGCCCCTTTTTACTTCTAAAGGGAATCCTCCATTTTCCAGTAACACTTGTATTTATTCATTTAGTCACTCTTAAAAGAAGAAGAAGAAGAAGAGGAAGAAGAAGAAGAAGCGACGTAAACGACGTGAACGACGTAAACGATGATGACTTATTTTTCTCCTTTTCTTCGCGTCTGTGTCCTCGTCGTTTTCGCGTTGTTGGTGATGCCGTTGAACGACGATTACGGCGCGACATTCCTCGTCGTTCACGGCGAAGAATTGGGTTTAGAGAAGAAGATGACGATGGTCGAGAAGAAGAAAAAAGTTCTCCTCTTGCCGACGATTCCAAACGTCCAATCCTTGCGCTCGGGTATGCACGACGACATCGTGAAACGCGCGTTTTTCGGCAAAAACGCCCCGGGTGTTCTCTTCGTCAAAGGGCTGAAAGGGTTCCAAGAAGTGAGAGAGAAAAGTTTAAGACGCTTGGCCGAATGCGCGACATCGACAAAGAAGACGAAGAAAGAAGACGAAAAAGAAGACGTGTTCTTACGCAACTCAAAAACGTATTCGAAAGAACATCCCGAGATCGAGCGAAGCACGCTCGCGGAGTTTGCGAATAAACGGTTGTCGATGGACGTGAACGGGGAGTGCGAGGACGAGGGCGAGGACGGGTTCGATTTGCGAAGAGAGTTGGAAAAGTTAAGGGATTTCGCGGACGTCGTGAGTCGAGCGACGTTGCCGAGACTCGATGCGATTTTAAACTCGAACGAGAAAGAGGATAAGACTAGGAGACCGTCGAGGATGGAGAGGAACTTTTTTAACGACGCGTTGCGTTCGGAGGCTTCGTTGGATCATTTTCACGTGTACGCGAGTAGCGAGGATTCGTCATCGTCGAGTTCCTCCGAAAAGAATGTAAGAGTAAATAAAAGCGAGAAAGCGCAAGGGAAGCACGAACACACCGACGTTGGTGTTGCTATCGTGATGACTCCGGCGTGGGTGAACGGGAAAGACGACCAGGCGGGATCGAGAGGTTTGATCGTCGACGGCGTTTCCTTCGACATCCCAAGCGACGGCATGCTCGTTTTGTTAGGAGAAGCCGCTCGCGCGTGGCACCCAAAACGACACGATCGCGTTAGCACTACGAATAGCTTATTAGACGAGATCAAAATCCCAACTCACGCTGTCGCTTTGGAAAGAGGCGAAACGAGAGCCTGGTTTGGTCGAATGATTCTGCCAAACTTGAGCGACGAGCATCCGGACTTGAACGTCAATTTGAACTTTGGCGAATGGTTGAATGGTGCGAGAGCGCTCGTGAATGGAATAAACGGAATTGAAGATGTAAAAGAAACGAGTGGATCCTCTTCTGACGTAATAGATTACGTCTCCGCGGCATGCGATGGATTACCGACGACTACTACGGACGACGAATCGAGATCGCGTGTTCCGCAAAGACGAATATTGGCCGACGACGGCTCGTGCGCGGAAGGTACCATTTACTGCTGGCTCAGCTGCCAACCGATTCCAACAGGGTGTGACGCTTCCACGGCTAAATGTCAAGAGTCTGGCACGGAAAAAATTTGGCCGGACGATTTCGGCGCCAACGGTGCGGAGGCGCACTGCGACAGTTGTGCTCCAGCCTGTCCAGCCGTTCCAAATGAAAGCTCTGGTGGTCAGTGCAACTCGAATATCCCTCCAACAACTATGTTTATGGATGGGTTCTCGTCCGGAACGGACGCAAATCAACCGTGCGTCGCGTTCTTCTTCGAGTCGTGGTCGTTGAAAACGCCCGCTTTGGTTTTCGCCGCTTGTCTATTTACCATCTTCCTAGGCATGTCCATCGAACTCTGCGCCAAGTTGCGTCGCAAAGTTCGGGGCGGGGGAGGCGCAGGTTCAGGAAAATCAACTCGACCTATCGACCGGACGACAACGTTGTTGACGCTTCTCTTATACGCGTTTCAAGTGACCGCCGGTTACCTCCTCATGCTCGTCTCCATGACGTACCACGTCCCGTTATTCTTCTGCGTCGTCCTCGGTCTCACGTTGGGCCACGCCATTTTTTCCGTCTACAGCTCCGACGGTGGAGGCAAAATCACCGCAGGCACGACGGCGTGCTGCGCAGAAGCCCGCGACGACGCCGACGACACCAACGAATCCGACCGTAGCAATTCCTTAGAGCGCGAAATATTACGCGACAGCGGAACGAGCACCTCGCCGACGGAGAGCGACGGAAGCGCTCGCGTGTAGTAGACCTCCTTCGACGGAGAATTTTAACACTAATAATCATCAGTAGTATTAACACAAAAGTCTTTCTCGAGAGATTTTAACGCTTAAGGATGGTAAAAAGAGTTCGAATTATGTCGAATTGTTTTTACATTCCGATCGATGTGGACATCCTATTCCTCGTAGTACACCTTTTTCGTCGGCGTTATTACATTTCAGGCTTGTCTTGCTTAACTGTTTCTCGTTTTATCTTCCAAAACCCAAAATGAAACGCATCACTCTTTTACCGCGCTTCTTGAGTACGAGCAGTGACTACGAAGCGCAAAATCACATTCACACGTTTCACTTACCTTCTTGGTTTCACTTTTTTGTGCCTTTTCTGGCTCGAGAAGAAGAACGGTGGGTATGAACGATGAGGAACGACCCCCTCGGCGTCAATCGCTTCTCACGCACGCGTTGCTCAAAGGTGCCGTCTCGGACGACGACGAGGATGAAGTCGAGGATGAAGAAGAGTTGAAGCAACAAAAACGAATCGAAGACATGGACGAGGAGGACCAACCGGAGTACTCCATGAAGGAAATCAAGACGGTTTTGGAAGAGGCGGCGGAGGATATCGAGGAGAGCGGGATATTCGACGATTTGGCGGAGAATATCGAGGAAATCGTACGAGTGGGAAGCTTCAAGGCGTCGTCTTCGTGGGACGAACGAAGAGAAGGGATGTTGTCGCCGAGAGGAGGAGGAGGAGGAGGAGGGATGAACATAACGAACGGTTTTCGAACGAACGCGACGATGGGTCATGCGGAGAACGAATCATCGGCGGATGACATGAAAGAGAACCTCGGCGGCGGCGGAAGGAGTTCGAGCTCGTTTCGAAGGAAGAGGAGCGAGTACTTATCGAACGAGGTGATGAAATCGCTCCGCGAGGACAGACAAGAAAACAACGGGTATCCAACGCCGATTTTAGTTACCGAGGAACAGTTGACGGATGCATTTGAGGTCATCAACTCTTTGGAGACGTACGTTGAGGCTGGGGAAGCCGATCCGGATTTTGTGGAGCAGTTTGTTCCGGAAGAGTTGGCGGTCATCGTGAAAGGTTTGGCGGAAACGGCTGGTTTCGAAGAGACGCTGATGGACGACACGCAACAAGACGCGATTGATTTCGAGGAGGCGGTACCGGATGAATTCAACTTTGAAGAGATTCGGAAGACATTCGACGTGCAACCGATCTCGTCGAGGTCGATGGATGACGTTAGGGAAAGGTGTTTGGAACTCGTAAATGACATGCGTTTGGAGGATACGTTCGCGGTGATTGATTTACACGCCGTGGTAAAGTTGTACGAGCACTTGAAGAAGAGGATGCCGAGAGTGACGCCACATTACGCCGTGAAGTGCTGTCCGGATAGAGGGATCATTTCAACGTTGGCAGCTTTGGGTGCTGGATTCGATTGCGCCAGTCAGGGCGAGGTGGAGTTGATTAAAGAGTTGGGTATTGACGTGGATAAAATCATCTTGGCACACGCGGTGAAGAGGCCGGTGGATTTGCGTTGCATCGCCGAGCACGGAGTAAAGTTTACCACGTTTGATTCCGAGTCCGAGCTGCACAAAATGTTTGCCGCTCGATTAAACGAGTGCAAGTTGGTCTTAAGAATTAAAGCGGACGACCCGATGGCAAAGATTTCGTTCGGCGCGAAATTCGGCGCGCACATGGACGACATTCCTAAACTTTTATCGACGGCGCAATTGCTCGGCATGGATATCGTCGGCGTGTCGTTTCACGTCGGCAGCTCCAGCCGAAACCCGAACGCGTACAGAAACGCGATCCAACAAGCCAAGGATGTTTTTCAACAAGGCTATCATTACGGTTTCAAGATGAACTTGTTGGATTTAGGTGGCGGCTATACGGGTCTGTTCGATCAAACGGGTAACATCGACGAGTCCCCGTGCGACTTTTCCATCATCGCGAAAGCGTTAGACGATATTTTTCCGAAAGACCAATGGCCGAAGCTGAAAATTATCGCTGAGCCGGGGAGATATTTCGCGCAATCGCCGATTACCATCGCGTCGATGGTGTACGGTAAACGCGAAACCGTGAAAGCGTCCGGGGATTTACACTACGATTATTACATCACCGACGGCTTGTACGGATGTTTCAACGGCGTCATTTACGACGGATTGGAAACACCGGCGTATATTTTGAAATCCACCGGGGATGGATCCATGCCTGAGCTCGAGTTACGTTTAGGTTTACAACACGAAAGTACCATTTGGGGGCCCACCTGCGATTCCGCCGATTGTGTCATGAGAGACACTATGATGACGGAACTCAACAATGGCGATTACGTGTTGTTTCCAGACTCGGGAGCGTACACGTTAGCTGGAAGTTGCGATTTTAACGGCATTGAAGCGACGAAAGCGAGAAAGTTTTACGTCTGGGGCGACCGAATGTGCCCGACGTGCACGGTGGAACAGTTGGATTCGGAACTCTTTTTACCTTTGAAACCTCCTTGCGAGTTACTCCAACACATCACGCCAGAAACGCGAGCGTCAGACGGCGTCGACGCTGGTGTTGAGTGACATCCATTATCTGAAAGAATAGAAAAGCATTACACAGATAATGAATAGAACTTAGAGGGATGGAGTGCGCGCGCAAAGAGCTGATGAGTTGTACGAGTTGAAAAACACAGATATTTTTTACGACACGAGTAAGACAAACTTTGAAGAGAGAGAATTACACGAGTACGTACGTATGTTGAAGAAAAAAAGAGCGGAAATGTTTTGAAACATTACTACTATTACTGATACACAAGAACACGACGCGCGCCGCGACTACAAATCTAACCCTTTCTTCCCCTTAAAAATCTCCCCCCACTCTTTCCTTAACTTTGTCTCTAAATCGTCCAAACAATCGTCGCCGTCCTGGCCTCGCCTGGCGTCCGCCCACCGCGCGCCGTCCTCCTCGAACCGATGCGGTCCGGATATTGGACTGGACCACCATATCTGTTTATTCGGTGCTTGTTTATTCAACACGTACGTCCCTCTCTCTCGGCCTAAAGAAATGGTCAAAACGCCGTCTGAATAATCGCACTCCACGTCTTCCTCGATCTCGTCGTCCGCCCATTGTTCGAGCTTTTCCCCGAGCAGTTCCAAGTACTCGTTCGCTTTTTCGGTGAATTTTGATTCCGATTCCGTCGCTTTGTTCGAGAAGAGCACAGACGAGGACGAAGCGTGGACGAAGCGAGCAGAAGAAGTTTTACTGGTGGAGCTGTTCTTCCAATCGACAAAGAGAGCGTCGCGTTTACTTCTTCGTCTTCTACCGGAAGCGGCGAACAACTCCCCTAATTGGAAACCATGTCCTCCGCTGCTGTTTTTGGATGATGACGAGGACGTGAACTGTCGCGTAAAAGGAGCGAGGATGCCATCATAATCATCGCACAGACTTCTTCTCGACAAAGAAATGAAAGCAGTCGATGGTACTAAGTTAAAGACGAGATCGTTCGCGGTGTTCTTGTTCCTCATCAGAGAGGAAAAGGAAGAGGATGCGAGCGAAAAACTTCGTCTCATTTTCCCCGTCGTCGTCGTCGTCATAATTGTGACGCATCTTAGGACACGAATATATACACATAAATGGGCGACAACAGGTGCATGCAGAGAGTGCTCACGGGCGCGGCGTTAGGCGGGGCCGTCGGTGGAGCCGTCGGGGCGAGTTACGGGACCTACGAGGCGTTCGCGTACAAGGTATGTGTTGTGTTTTTCTCTCTTTGCTTTTCCCCAAACAACTACTTTAAAGCGCTGATGATGACGAAGATGATGCTTTGTACCGTTATTACTACTGACGAACCTCTTTTGTTGCAGATACCAGGAATGCTGAAAGTTCGGCACATCGGTCGGACGACGTTAGGGAGCGCGGGTTTGTTTTCGTTATTTTTAGGCGCTGGGAGTTTGTTGCATTGCGGCAGGCGGAATTGAGAGAGAGAGAGAAGTTCCAAAACACAACAAACACGCGAATAGCGCGCGGAGGAGACGAGGAGTAGAATGCTGTAGTAAAAAGATCAAATCAAAACCGAGTATAAACTGTGGTCATAGTAGAATGCGTACGCGCGGAGACTGATGTCGATTTTAGCTCTTCTTCTTCTCCTACTTCTATGTCTTATTCTGTCGCGTTTGCGCTTCTTTCTCGAGTCTCTCCTTTTCAATCCTATCGAAAAACGCCCGGTTCATCTCCGTCGCTTCTTTTTCTTTGCACCCGCAGACGACTTCTATGCCTCGATCTAACAACGTTTTCATCCCGCCTCCAGCGACTCTTGGATCCGTATCGTACGCGCCAATCAGTACCCTCTTCACGCCCGCGTCAACCAACGCTCTCGAACACGCCGCGGTTCTCCCAAAGTGATTGCACGGCTCTAAAGTCACGTACGCGGTCGCGCCTTTCGCTTTCTTCCCGGCGGCTCTTAAAGCGTATACCTCCGCGTGCGGCTCGCCCGCTTTCGGGTGGTACCCTTCGCCGACGATTTCGTTCGTCGAAGGGTCGACCAAAACGCACCCGACGATTGGGTTCGGGTTCGTGTGCTCTTCGTACGTCACCGTGTTCGCGAGTTCGATCGCGCGGAGCATGAAACGTTCGTCTTCGCTCGTGTATTCTGTTGTTTGTGTTCGCCGCGAGTTTAACACGAAGAGTGAGTTTTTGAGAGAAACAGAGAGAGAACGAGAACACAACATGTGAAGGTGATACGACATGTCAGTATGAGCGCTAGGGGAAGAGAGAGAGAGAGAAATAAACAATTAAACTTGGATCGGAAATCTCTTGTGGAATAGTCGAAGCGAACATCGCAGCGCGCACATAAATGCTCGCTGCTCTCGACTTCTGTCAGAATACGTAAAGTTCTTTTCGTCATCTCCAAAAACCGCGCGTTTGCGGGCTAAGCGCAAGTGCGTGTGCACACACACTCGTGGTTAGGGGAAAACAAAAGTCGCTCTGAAACGTACCGTAACGAACGCCATCTGGAACCGCTTGGTTTACTACTGATAGTTTTCTGGTACTGCTGCTACTTTTGCCGCTACTGCTACATCGACCAAAACTGCTTCTTCTTCCTCTTTCGAGAGATGTTGGTGATGATGGCGCGTAAAGAATGCTTCCGCGACTCGACAAAAGCGTGACACAAAGAGCAGACATTTTGAGGAAAATGCCGGACAAAATTCACTCCAAAACCTATTAAATAGGTATGGATGTCGACGTCGAGAACGAGGATACCCCGCGCACAGACATAAAAAGAGACGATCCTCACGATCTCGTGCTCTTACAAAACTGCGATTTACACGTGATTCGGTTACAAAATCAACTCGAGGACTTATCCAACCCTTCGTTTGTGGCACGCATCGACGACGAGATGATTCTGAAATCCATGCGCGAAGAGACGACGCGTTCGATGGAGAAATTCAAGAAAATACGCGCTAAAATTACGTGTGCATCATCGAATGATGATGATGAGAATCGAAGTCGTCGCGTTTTGAACGTTTCGGAGTGGTCGTCCGATGAAGTTAAACTTCAGTTTACTCGAGACCGAATTCGACGAGCGTTTAAGACGGACGAAATTTACCTGTTATTTTTTGAGAAGGACAGAAATGGGTTGCGAGACCGGTTGGACACCATCGAACGCGAATCGAGACTAATGAACGACAACAACAACAAAAACAGAGGAAACAAGGGTAAACAAGGTGGTGGAGAAGGAGGAGGAGCAGGAGCGCGGGAAGAATTGGAAGGGGAAAAGATTGAGATTCTCGTCGCGCTGAAAAATTTAGGCGAGAGGTTAACGGAAGTGGAGAAGTTGTACTTGCGGGAAGGGCTGGAGAGAGGCGCGATGGAAGATTTGGAGATGTTGGACGGAGTCGTTTGAGATATTCGGTTTGTTTGAGTTAGTTTTAGCGGCAATACGTGTGTATCATACGTTTGTATTATAAGTAGTAAGAAGCGCATTTGATTTTTTCTTTTTTACGGTTGCGGGCGCGCTTGGACGACACACAGCGTGCCATCCGAGAGCAAGCATCCTTCGACGTCTTGCGGAACGTTGCCTAAAGTTGATTCTAAGTAGATACCGAGACCACCGAGTTTTGCGCCGACGACGTCGTTTCGACGTTTTTCGTCGGTGGTGAGCCAGTGGTTGCCGTCATCGCAAAAGACCCGTTTCATTTGCAACGCGCTCGAATCCGAGTTGGAGTCGTCGGCGATGTACATTTCACCGAAAGATGAGAATGTTTTTACGGTGACTTCTTTCGTCGCTTTCGCGATGTCGAACCTCCAGGGCGTGCCTCTCACGTTCCCAGACGCTAACGTTTCGCCTAATCCTAAAGCCATCTCCGCGTACATGTCTTGATCGCTCTCCGTTAATGGGTGTTTCGTGTGTAAAACAAAAGAACATTCCGGTTTCAAAGCGACTTGAACTAACGCACACATTTTGGCGTCTTTCTGCGAAACTCTCGCTGCTTTTCGCGAGGCGACGGCTCGGGCGGTGTACAAACTCGCCCAGACTTTCGATACCGCCAACGCGAACTGGTCGTACGATTGTAAATCGACGTTCGGGATGGAGTCGTATAAACCTGCCGCGGACATGCCAGCTAAATCTTCCACGTTTGCAGAGGAGCGGACGAACGCTTTCGAGTTTGCACTCGCGCCCATACCGGCTAAGACTTTTTGGTACACTTCTTGCGACGGACGAAGTTCGTTTTCGACCAATGCGAAGAGTTCCCGACGTGCGGCTTCCAAATCAACTTCTGGAACGTTTGAATCAAGAATTTGTAATCGCTCTTGTAAGTATTGCGTTTTACCGGCTTCCTCAGCCGCGACTTCCATGGCGCCAAATGGAATAGCCACACCAGTAGGCGCACTAAACGCAAACGGCGAAGAATGCGAATCGCTGGAGAGTTTTTCGAGTTTCGCGCAAAACGCGGATTTTGAACCGGCGACGGAGACGGCAAAGTCGAGCGTGCTCTCCGAGAGTTTCGCAAAGGATAACGGATCGTTCGCATACGACGTATCCGCAGCTATAGAGATTGTAGCGGCGGTAGATGCTGTCGCAGAAGCAGTCGATACGGCAGGAGCAGATGATGAAGCGCCGCCAGAAACAGGCGCATCGGTCAACTCAATCTTCACGTCTCCCGGTTTCGATCGAAGCAACACGTTCTTCCCTTCAAAAGAACGTATCGTTTCCGTCAACGCGCCCTCTTCCACGGCTACTAAAGGGACCGCGGATTGTCTAGCACGTAGCGCCAAGTGTGATAAGTGAGGTAAGGCGTGCGATAAAATAATGCCCATGACGTTTGGCCCCATGGTCGAGACCTCTTCGTCGCCGTCGGCAGAATCGCAAAGTAAAATACACGGCTCCGTGATGTTTTCGCGACAGTAGTTCGGATCTAACCGTTCAACTCGTCTCAGCGGATACACGATATCACCTTCGGACGATTGGACGACGCAATCCCAGCCTTGTGCACCGGTGATATTTCTCGATGCTCTACTTAATGCCCCGGCTAACTTGGCGGATTGAAACACCACCGACGCTCTGATTTGCCCTTCTGTGAAGATATCAACCGCGTAGTTGTCGATACCTAAAGCCGGGCCGAGCTGATGCGCTCTGTTCGTAAACAAGTTCTCGAGCACATCGCAAAAGTTTTCTGCGGCACGTTTCGCGCGTTCCGCGATGGCATTTACTCGTAAACCGCCGTCGTTAGATCCGAGAAAAGAAGCCGATTCGCCGGCTAATTTTCGCGCGTCTTCGGCGACGCGCTGCATTTCTTCACTTTTTGAGCTTAAATGCAAAGTATCGAAAGATACTGCGAGCGCATTGAGACATTCACTAACCTCCTCGCTCGTGTAGTTTTGCTTCGGTGGCTCACTTTCCGCGCCGAGAAGGTTGGAGCACCGAGAGAGTAAGACAAACGCGTAGTCTTCCAAGGAAATTTCCGCCAATCGCCACTGTTGGCGAGCGGACATGTCTTGGATGTTCCCGCTTTCGAGCGATCGAACAATTTCCGTTCGTGACTCGTGTAATAACCGCAGCGTTTCCAGAAGTGATTTTAATGACGCGTTTTGATCATCTGCATTCGCTTTTGCTCTTAAAAATGCGTTCGCCGCGTCTGCGCTTTTCGAGCCGCCGTCCTGGTTGGCTAGTTTTTCTAATCGTTCAGCGACGCCAGAAGCGTTAAAGAACTCTTTCAATTCTCTGTAAAAGATTTCAAACTCATCCACGAACGCTTTCGGGTAATCCGTCCCAGGTGCGGTGAGTTTTTGCAGCATCTTCTCCGAGGCGACTAAATCTTCTGGACCAGCGCATCTGTGCAATTTGTTTTGAATCGTGTGTTTAATTTCTTGTCTGACTTCTCGACACTTCCCGTGTTCGTCTCCTTTTCCGTGCGCGATATCTCGAATGCGCGTTAACGGTACGGATTGCGTGAACTCTGCTGTAAACGCGGGTAAACGCGGGTGTAATCGCCGAATTGCGGCGAGTGTGGACATATTATCGGTACCTTCGATGGATTCGATTTTGCCAAACATGCGTTCAGCCGAGCCGGCGTGATGGTTTGGCCTGTAATGCGTTCCATCTTCCACGCACGAAATGGCCCCGACTGAAATCCAAAACAAGTAAATCGTACTATACGCTAACGCGTCTTCCATGTCGTTCCCGTCGTTTTCGCATAAGAGTTTCTCGACGCTTTGCAATTTTTGCCTCCACGAAGATGCAGATTGATCGTTAGACACGAGCGCCGCCGCAAAAGACGGTAAATTGGACGTGTCCCATCTGTTTCGGTCTCTGCTAGATCGGTCTTTGCGATTGTTTGAAAGTTCGACGTCGTCGCCGACCCAGTTGGATACCGCCGCGAAAACCCGTTCACCGTTGTTGCTATTGGTAGACTGCTGTTGATTATGATTATGATTGTGCTGTTGCTGCTGCTGCTCATGACTGTTATTGTCTTCTTCACGATGACGATGATGGTGATCCTCTTCTTGTCGCTGCGGTGGTGGCGGCGGCGCCACGGGATTCGGCGCTGGAGCAGCGGCAACTCGTTGTTGAGATCCTCCTCCTCTCGCGTCCACTGCCATCCTCCCAAAATCCAAAATCGCGTGCGACCGTCTTCCCTCGTCCCTCAACCACGTCTCGCAATCCTCACTCCTAATCAACATCGCCATTCTCTCCCCGCGATACCCGTTCGTAAACTCAAACACGTGCTCAAAACAATCTCTCCCGTTCAAGAACTTCGACTCCTCCGACTGCGCGTCCGGCTCTCTCCCGTTTGGCGGCACGCTTCGCACGAAATGTTTCGGCGACTTCCAATCCTCGTCCTCCTCGCCAATCATCCCCCAATGCATGAGCGCGTCTTGTTCGTTCAAAATTGACGGACAATCCAACTTCACTTTCACCCGAAACGCGGCGTCGCTCAACTTGACGACGGATACGTCCATCGATCCTTTCGTCCTCTCGTCCTCCGTGGACAGGTGGATCTTCTCCCATCGTTCTTCTTTCAGAGGAGTAGTGTTATCACCACCACCATCACCACCACCGGGAAGAGCGCCATTGGCGGCAACCGTCGTCGCGGAACCGTCGTTTCTGCTCAAAACACCATCCTCACTGTTCTTCTTCATCTTCATCACCACGTTCTCGTCTACTTTCACCAGTATCTTTTCCACGTACCGCTCGCAGTTCGCCTCGTAAAACGGGTTCGCCGTTCTCGCGTACCGGTCGTTCGCATCAAAAGTGGTTGATTTCGGCGTCGTTCCCGCGTTCACCGCGAACGACGTGATTCTTCCTCTTCTTCTTCTTCGTAACGACGGCGCAGATCCTCGTTCTCCTTCTCCGCGGCGGCGAAGACACACGAGAGACAGACGACATCGCGACGACAACGGTACTCTCGAGGAGGAGGATACAAAGCCGACATCCGTTTCAGACGATCGGAGGACAATCTCGCGCGACCCTCCGCCGCCTCTTACGAAAGCCGCCGGGAAAGAAGGCAAAGAGATCATCATCGTTTTAACAAACAAGTGTGGAAAATTCAAAAAAATCTCGCGTTAATTAAAAAAGGACTGATTTTTGTGCAAAAAAAAAAATACTCCGCGCACCTCTTAAAGCGTTCGTTTGATTTCGTTTTCTTTCGATCCGATGGAAGCATCAGTGCTCGTTTTTCTTTTCAATCGGACTCGATGGGATAGGGCACGTAGCTCGCCCAAGGAGCGCCTTGAGAGTGGAGGTATTTCAAAACCTCCAAATGTCCGTTCCGAGACGCGCCGCGGCACGCCCACTCGTTCCAGGACGCGCGAGCGACTTCGCGGAGGTATTTCAAGACGTCCAAATGTCCGTACTCCGCGGCGCGATTACACGCGTCCATGTTGTGCGGACAACCACTTTCGTGAAGAAATTTTACGCAATCGAGGTATCCTCCTTTCGCCGCTCGGGCGACGGCGCGTTCGTCCATCGGCGCGCCAAACTCGCGGAGGAGTTTCAAGCAATCGAGATGCCCCGAGCCGGCCGCCCTGCGCGTTGTATTTACGTCCGTGGGGCAACCGTTTTCGAGACAGTACTTCAAGCACTCGATATTCCCGTGCGCCGCAGCGTCGGCAGCCGCGTACGAATCCCACGGGCAGCCGTTATCTCTTGCGAAACGAAGCGTCTCTATGTGATTTCTCTCGCAAGCGTAATTGATCGTGAATTCGTTCATCACGCATCCGTTCTCGAACGCGTATTTCAGACACTCCCCGTGGCCATTTCCAGAGGCAGAGTGACACGTGAATTCGTCCCATGGCGCACCGTGTTCGTGCAAATAACGCAAACACTCCAAATGACCCTGTTTCGCGGCCCAGGTGCACGCCCATTCGTTCACGGGACAGTTTTTGTCCTCGATCAAATACTTCAGGCAATGCGTGTGTCCGTTTTTAGCGGCGCTGTACGCCGTATCCGCGTTAATCGGCACGCCTTTCTCCTCGTGAAGAAATTTCAAAATATGTAAGTGTCCGTTCTCCGCCGCGTTTGAACTACAGATGAAATCCGATTCCACGCCGTTATCGAGCGCAAAGCGTAAACAATCTTCGGCTCCGTTCGACGAACACACGCGACTGACGTCTTTCGTCATCGGCGCTCCGTTCTCCACCAAAAACTTCAACGCGTCGTATCGCTTGTACGTCGCCGCGTGAAACGTCGCGCGCTCGTCAAACGTCGCCTTCTTCTCCTCGATCAACCACCTTAAAAGTGTCACTTGACCGGATCCAGCCACTCGGTGGACTAAATCCGATTTCCTTGGAATGTTTTCCCAGGCAAACTCCAAGGTTGAAACGCTCGAAAACTCAGAGATGCGAAACTTCGTGTCGCGCACGACGTACCCTTGCCTCCTAATCACGAATCGGCTCTCCCGGTTGACGTCGTACAAAAACTTTATATCCGTGGTGTTCAGATGCTTTAAAACTTCCCCCCAGACGTCGGGGTACCGTCTGACCAGCACCCAAAGTGGCGCGCACAATTCTTCTTCTCCAAAATCAAACTCGTTTTCATCATCGCCAAAGCGAGGAGTCGTAATCGCAGTCGTTTGCCTTCCTCCTCCTCCTCCTAGGAGTTTCGTCAGCAGTTGTCCCATGTGATGAGATGTGAAACAATTAATTCGCGCGTTTGTGTTGTTGTGGTTTTTTTTGTATCTAAGAAAAAAAAAGACGTTTCTTCGAAAATGAGAGAAAAAAGACAGAAGAGAAAAAAAGACAGAAGAGAGCCGCCATAAAAAATCATCATCATCGAAAGAGATATCGAAGATGATGGAACTGCACCGCGCGTCCTTCGTGGAGTGGCAACCGACACCAGTCGTTTCCGTAAAAGCGACGTCACATTTTTTCGGAGGCAAGTGCGTCGCATTAGCGCGAGAAAATGGAGATTTAGAGATGTACGACGCGCACTCTTGGCGTCTGATTGGACGAGTTCCCGGGAAAGACGGAGATTCCATCTCTCGCTTAGAGTGGGTGCAACCGTTTCGAGTGGACGGCGTTTCCGAGGAAGAGTACGAAGAGCTCGAAGAAGAAGAAGAAGAGGAATCGTTAATAAAATCGAGCGGTGTCGGGTCTTCCGAGAAGGCTCGCTTGGTTTCGGTGGCGTTAGACGGTACAGTCACCGAGTGGGATTTGAACCAGTTGAAGCCACACTCGACGTGCGAATCGCACGGCGGGTCGATTTGGGATTGCGCGAGCGAACCGATGGAGGCGGTGAAACCAGGACAACCGCAGCGATTAGCCATCGCGTGCGACGACGGGTGCGTGAGGTTGGTGATTTCCATGGCGAAGAGTGCCGTTGGAGGTGGCTTGAGGCATAAAGAAGCGTTGCCGAAGGTGAGCGGGAAAGTGTTGTCGGTGTGTTGGAACAAGGACGGGACGAGGATCGCGGCTGGGACGAGCGAAGGGAGGATTCACGTGTTTGACGTCGAATCGAAAAGAGAAATCGAATGCGTTTTGATTGGGAATCAACCTCCGAAACACGCGAATAAAGAGAGACACAGAAATCCGAATAGTTTGAAAAAGAAACGGAATCGAGGGGGATCGAACGTTTCCGCGAAAAACCACGATCCGACGTGCGTTTGGAAAATGCTCTATCTTCCGGATGACACTTTAGTCACCGCGGATTCAGATGGGAACGTCACGTTTCACGATTCGCGATTTTATACCGTCTTGAAACGATTCTCGTCGCACGATGCCGACGTGGTCGCTTTGGCGGTAGCCCCGGACGGGAAAATAGTCTTCGCCTCTGGCGTGGACCATAAAATAGTCGCGTATGAGAATTTAGACGACCTCAATCGAAACGATAAAGGATTCAACGAGTGGGTGCAAACATCCATGAAACGACCGCACACGCACGACGTAAAATGTTTAGAAATGGTTAGAAACTCGAAAGTTCCCGGCGGTGTATTGCTTTCCGCTGGAGTAGACGCGCAATTGTTAGCGCACCGCGCTGATGCGTTCGGTAAGAAACACCCGGTTCGGGTCGTCTCGGTGCCGAGGAAAACGCCGATCGCGGTGACATCTACCGCCATGCACACTTTCAACGAGAGCAGTTCGACGACCACGCCGGTTGGGACGCCTTCAAATGGCAATGACGTGTTGAGCGAGCGGTCCGCGGGGTTCAAGTTCCCGGATCCGCCTTTAGCCATGTGCGAACACGGAAGATACGTGGACGTCTGGAAACTCGGCGAGGCTTTAGGAACGACAACGACAACAACAAATAATAATAATAATAATAGCCAGAACCAACAGGAAAACCTGAACACTTCCAACGCGAGGAAGAAGCAACGCACAGAAAACACTCAGAATAAGAAGAATCGTCAACTTTTACGATCGGCGCCGGAATGCGTCCTGCGTCTTTTCGTCTCCGGTCGACACTCGATTCTCTGTTCAGCGATATCGCCAGACGGGTGTTGGGTCGTACTTTCTGATGCCGTTTCACCACCACGAATATTTGCGATTCGTGAACCGAACAGTAAAGAGAAAGAAGACATGAACTCAGACGACGAGGAAGAGGAGGCGTTCTTTGACGGCGCGACGGATGTCAAACGCAAGTCTGGTTGGCGCGCGAAGAAAGTCGAGTTACCGGAGGAAATTACGCGACCGGCGGCGCACTTGTTGTTTACCGCGGATGCAAAGAGATTGATAATTGTTTCCATCAGGGGCCCGATTAAGATTATTGACCTTGAGAATTGGGAGGTTGTGGGTACTCTGAGAGCGCACATCGCGACGAAAACCGCGACGCAGCGAGCGTTCGCGAAAGAATCCGGAAGAAGACGATCACACAAGTCTCATACAAACGTCGGTGGATTTGAAGGAGGAGAATGCAATATGGTTACCGCCGATACGGTTGGATGCCCCGCGGTAACAAATATTTGTTGCAGCGGCGACTCGCAATGGCTCGCCGTCGCTTCCTGTCGCGCACCAAACGTCGTCAGCGATGCCGACAATGCGTTTTCTGCCAACGCTAACGTCGGCGGCGTCTTCATCTACTCAATGGATGCGATGAAACTCCACTCGCGTTTACCTCCACCGTTGAATATGGATTCGTGGTCGGCAATACACGCGATGGCGTTTAATGAAACCAGAGTATTAGCTATAGCGTGCGGCACGTCCAACTCCTTGTGGACGATTGACGTTGAAACCGGCGAACCGTTGCCGTGGAGTTTGAACTTGGCGAAAAGAAACGCGCACGCCCCGGATGCTTTATACAACACGCCCGGTCAAATTTGCGGTTTATCGTTCGCCATTGGCGGTGGTAGCGAAAAAGGGATAGTTTCTTCCAAGCGGGGAAAATCTGCATCCTCAAGAAAGTCAACCGCCGCCGCGAACAAAGACGCCGGTCTACCCGAGCTCGTCCTCTTCGCGCACACCCCGAACGCCATCGCTCGCATCAATCTCCGCTCTAAAATCACCGACGACTGCGTCCTCTCCAAACTCGGCAAATCGAAAGTCTTGACCGGTACGGCCAAGAAAAAACGCCGCCAGCGCGAAAAACAACTCAAGGAAAAGCAAGCCTCCCAACGCGTCGACGGCGCGATCGAACTTCCCGGCGGTGTCCGCGCGGTCATATTAAACGACCCGTGCTTATTTTTCGGAAACGTCGGAAAAGATAAGGCACTGTTAGTCGAGCGACCGTGGGTGGACGTGTTGCGGAAGATGCAAAAGCCGCTCTACAGGCACAGATTCGGTACTTGATATACGTTTTCACGGAAATACATTTGCCGCGCCGCTGCGGCACGGAAAAATAGTAGTAGTCACGATGATGATGATGATGATGATGATGATGATGATGATAGAGATGAAAGAGAGAAGTTGTTATTATTAGTATCTAATACAAAAGACTACATTTTAATTTATATGCCGACGCCGCATTTTTGCGCAAACGCCGGTTTTGTGGCGAATGAAATGAATGAACTCGTTGTTGTCGTCGCATCGCGAATACAGTTTTTCTACGGGTTCACGCCAATCAACATGTTACTTCCGTTCCCGCCCGGCAAATACACGATGTTCTTACTCCCGCTCAACGTCTTCGCCACCTCTCTCGCGGCTTCGATCCTTCTCAATTCAATCAACGCCGGCCCGGCGCTTCTCGTGGCCTGCGAAATCAACTTCGCGGACTCGGATTCCCCCTCCGCTCTAATCACCGCCGCCTCTCTCTCTTGCTCGGATTTCATGACTTCAAATTTCGCCCTCTCCGCGTCTTGCTGCGCCACCTGTTTCGCCTCAATCGCTCGCGAATACTCGTGGCTAAAACTCAAATGCGTCAACGCCACGTCCTCCAACAAAATCCCAAAATCATCCGCGCGTTTCCTCAAACTCTTCGCGATTTGTTCCGTCACTTCCTGTCTTCTCGTCAATAACTCGTCCGCGTTGTATTGCGCCACGGTCGCTTTCAACACCTCGTTCCCGATCGACGGCAACACTCGATCGTCGTAATCGGGACCTAAGTTTAAGTGTATCGTCGATAACTGTTCCACGTTCGGCCGGCATAAAACTCTTAACGTCAAGTTCACCTGTTGTAAATCTTTCGTCCCGGTGACTGAACTCAAACTTTTCGGTCGCGTTCGTACGTCGTAGATGGTTGGCGATTGGATTATCGGCACCATGAAGTGCGTGCCTTCAGCGCTCGTGTCTTTCAAGACGCCTCGGAAACGGTCGAACATCACCGCGCGTTCGCCTCCATCCACTGTTAAAGTTGTCGTTAAAAAAGAAGAGTGAAAGTAGTGAAAGAGTTCAGGGTCAGTTCTCGCGTTTACGAACGACAGCAACACCGAAAGGTTTAATAAAAGGAGACGAGAGAGAGAAGAAGACCAAGAGATCGATCCGATCCGCTTCTCTCCCCGTGGAAAGAAATCCCCAAGCGAGAGAGATGCGATGCGCAACGTACCGTCGTACATGGCGCTCGACACCGCGGTCGCGCCAATCCCCACGAACGCGCCTATTCTCGCCAACGCGCCCAACGCTTGCGCGGCCACTTGCGCCGAACTGGATGCCATTTTTAGATATAAAAGTGGTGCGTTTCTTAATCGAGCCGCCAGAGTGAGGCATTTCCTCGTGACGTGTTTCCCCAACGTTTCTTCACACATTCTCTTTTGCTTGATGTGACCAGTGAATGAACGTTGGACTGCGACGAGTCGGAGGAGGAGGAGGAGGAAGAGGTAGCAAAATTCACCATCGAACGGTGTTACCGGAATCGCGAGCGATGATGGAACCCGGGAGGTTCGGGCATACTCTGACGCGACTGATGGTGTTTCTCGTCGTCCTTTCGCTCGCGTTTGTTTTATACAAGTGCGCGGAGATTGCGACGACGAAGAAGCGAGAGAAGAGGAGGAAGAGTTTGAGAAGACACTTTGAGGAGGAAGAGGAAGAGAGGAGAGGAGAGGAGGCGTTTGATGGAGGGTACGAGCAGTTTTTGAAGAGCGAGAGTTACGGGGATGCGGTGAAGTTGTTTTCTTCGAGCGGTAGGTAAAGAAGTAATGTAGAGAAGAAAGATGATGTGCAGTTGCGTTAGTTTTAGAGTACTTATAGATATTTAGTAGACTTATTATATTGAAAGAAAGAATGTATGCGTTGATGATGTTTGAGTGGTGAATATTCTCTCAACTTATATTACTTCGCCTCTTCCGACTTCTTCTCTTCCGTGGCTTCGCCTTCGGTCGTCGTGCCTTCGCCGGATTCCGAAGCGCCTCCGGAACTCGCGCCTTTGCTCAACGCCTCGCCGATTTTCATGACGGCTTTTTGCAAGTCACCGATTTTCTCTTTCAACGCTTCGTTATCGTCGCCTTCCATGGCCGTTCTCAACGCCATTTGCGCGTTTTGGATCTCGTCTTTGATTTCTTGCGGCAAGTTGGCGCCGTGTTCTTGGATGTTTTTGTCCGCGGAATAAATTAACGTATCCGCCTCGTTCTTCGCGTCGATCATTTCTTTTCGCTTTTTGTCGTCTTCGGCGTGGGATTCGGCGTCTCGGACCATTTGCTCGACTTGCGCGTCGGAGAGACCACCGGAGCTGGTGATGGCGACGGAGTTTTCTTTACCCGTGGCTTTGTCTTTCGCGGAAACGTTGACGATGCCGTTGGCGTCGATATCGAACGTGACTTCAATTTGCGGCACACCGCGCGGGGCCGGAGGAATACCCATCAAATCAAAGTTGCCTAAGATTTTGTTATCCGCCGCCATTTCTCTTTCACCTTGCAAAACCTTGATGCCGACTTGGGTTTGGGAATCCGCGGCGGTGGAAAAGACTTGGGACTTTTTGGTCGGAATCGTCGTGTTTCTGTTGATCAATCGCGTGAAAACGCCACCCAAGGTTTCAATACCTAAGGAAAGCGGAGTCACGTCCAACAAGAGAATATCTTTCACGTCGCCTCTCAAAACACCACCTTGAATAGCCGCACCCATGGCGACGACTTCGTCCGGGTTCACGCCTTTACTCGGGTCTCTCTTGAACAAGTCTTTCACGATGGAGTGCACTTTCGGCATTCTGGTCATACCTCCAACCAACAAGACTTCGCTCAACTCGCTCGGAGAAATCCCGGCGTCTTTCAACGCGCTCGTGCACGGCGCTTTCGTTCTTTCCAAGAGCGAACCGACCAACTCTTCCAATTTTGCCCGGGTCAAAGTCATCGCCAAGTGTTTCGGTCCGGTTGCATCCGCGGTGATAAACGGCAAGTTGATCTCCGTGGAAGTCGTGCTGGACAACTCAATCTTTGCCTTCTCCGCGGCTTCTCTCAAACGTTGCACGGCTAACTTGTCGCCTTTGAGATCGATCCCAGACTCTTTCTTAAACACGTTTTGCAATTCATTCATAACCACGGTATCGAAATCTTCGCCGCCTAAAAACGTGTCCCCGTTCGTCGCTTTGACTTCGAAAACGCCGCCGGAAATTTCCAAAATGGACACATCAAACGTCCCGCCACCTAAATCGTACACAGCGACGATGCCCTCTTTCTTATCCACGCCGTAACTCAACGCCGCCGCGGTCGGTTCGTTGATAATTCTCAAAACATCCAAACCGGCAATTTTCCCCGCGTCTTTCGTCGCCTGTCTCTGCGCGTCGTTAAAATACGCCGGCACCGTCACCACAGCTTGCGTCACCCCTCTACCTAAATACGATTCCGCGGTCTCTTTCATCTTTTGCAAAACGAACGCGCCGACTTGCGAAGGCGAGTACTCTTTCCCGCCCGCCTTGACCCACGCGTCGCCGTTGCTCGCCTTCACGATGTCATACGGCACGAGCTCTTGCTCCTTCTTCGTGTGCGGATCGTCGAATCGTCTCCCAATCAACCGTTTGCACGCATACAACGTGTTCGAAGGGTTCGTCACCGCTTGCCTCTTCGCCGGTTGCCCGATTAACCGTTCGCCTTTTTCCGTGAACGCCACCATCGAAGGCGTCGTCCTCGACCCTTCCGCGTTTTCGATGACTTTCGCGTTCTTGCCGTCCATGACTGCCACGCACGAGTTCGTCGTCCCTAAATCAATCCCGATGACGTCTTTGGAGTACGAGCGGATTTGATTCGCAGCGGATGAGAGACCGCCCGAGAGCGACGGAAGCATTTGTTTATGAATCAACATTGACGTCGATGACGACGCCGTCGCCGCCTGATTGATCTGAAATTTTATACAGAAGAAGAAGAAGAAGAAGAAGAAAGAAGGTGTATCATCATCAGTGAACGACCACTACAAAAGCGAAAAGAACAACAACAACACCACCACCACGGCGTCAAAAGGACAAAAGATATTTTTCACGCCTCATCTTCTTCTCGTCGTCAGAGCGCGCGCGCGATTGCGCGTGTGACCAATCGAAAGAAAAAGAAGCGCAGCCGAAAGAATTGGAATCTCAATCGGACAACACAACAACGACGCTCGCTTCTTAAAGACGAGAGAGACAGAGAGACAGAGCACAAAAAACGCTGAACTTTGAGGGTAAACGACGCACCAGCGGATGACCATTCGGGGAAGACGCGTTCCCTCCTCGGGCGAACCTTCGCGCGACCACGCGAAGCATATTTATTTTTTATGAGTATGAGTGTACGAGCAAATCACACGAGTCGTATGGTAGGAGTGACGTTTCTCTCTCTCGCGCGTCTCTCAGGAGGCAAAAAAAAAAATTTTGTTTGCTTTTCTGCAGACTTTTTCATGGGGTGCCCAGGTGGACCGGATTGACGGAGGAATGGATGAGCGACTTTTTCGTGGTGCGAATAAAAAGGATCCGAAACGACGAGCGACTGATTTTTGATGGCGTTGAGACATTTTCTTTCGCGTTGAAAAAAGACGCTCGAGGATACCACGCGCACACAAAAAACGCGCTGCTTTCGTTGGAGTTGTTCTGCGTGCTCTCTGTGAGAGAGTAGTATATAATAATAATAATAATGGGAGGCGCATCGGGGACGACGACGAAGAAGAAGACAAAATCGACGTCGAATAATGCGAACAACACTTCCTCGACCTCGTTGGTCCCGGCGACAATCCTCCAGCGCTTCTGGGACTTGGCGTCGACCGATGCGGAGACGAGATGCACCGCCGCCGCCTCTCTTTCGGAAGAACTGTTTTTGGTGCAAAACAATACCACGAGTAGTATTACGAATGACGATGATAAAAACAACGTTAAGCTCGACGCGGTGGTTGAATATTCCATGAAACGTTTAACGCGAGGTCTCGGGTCTGGACGCGCCGGGGCGAGGCAAGGGTTCGCGGTGGCGTTTACGAGCGCGATGACGCATCTGGATGCGATTTCCGTGGAAGATGGATTTCGATTTCTGAAGGAAGGATTGGAACCAATCACGAAGAGCACGAAAGGATCGGAAGCGAGAGATATTTTGATCGGACAATTATTCGGGAACGCGGCGCTGGCGAGAGCGCTGGTGGCCAAGGAAGTGTCCTTGGAAGCGAAGAAGAAGAAAAAGGAGATGATGAGTGGTAGTGGTAGTAGTAACAACAACAACAAGCGAAAAAAATGGACGACGCCGGAGGAAGAGCGAGAACGAATCGTCGATTTGAGTTCCCAATTGTTCGCGGAGATTTGTAGGATTAGCAACACGAAAGCGTATTTGAGCGAAAGCGCGGCGAAAGTTATGATTGAACTCGCGCTGAGTTTGAGTAAACAAGAGGAAGGGTTGCACGAGAAAGATCCGTTTCGATTGGCGAGGGAGGCGCTGGAGAAGTGTCCGCAAGCGCAGGCGTGGGTGAGTCGAGACGTGACAGACGTCGGAGAGCAGAGTGGGAAAACAACGATTGAAACCGTGTGGTTGGCGTATAGTTTGTACGAATGCTTACCGGCGAGGTGTAAGGAAGCGCAGAGCGTCGTGCCTAAATTTTCTTCCTCTTCATCTTCTGCGAAAGAGGATTCGTTTTTCGCGTACGAGAATTTGAAGAAAGTGAGTCACGCTTTGGCGGAGTGTCCGCACGCGCACCCGAGGGTGCACCCTATTTGGGAGATTTTATGCGAAGCGTGTAGAAGTAATAGCGATGACGATAAAAAAGGAGGAAACAAAGCGGGAGCGACGACGAAAATATCAGCAGGAAGCAACTTGACTCGATTGGAGGCGTTGTGGGAGACGTGTTGCGAGAACGGGTTGTTTACAGCGCCATCGCATCAGAGAAAGTACCTCGGGTTTCGCATATTTTCGATGCTGTTGCGAAACGCGACGGCATCGGAGACTGCGAAGTTGTTCACGTCGCCAAACTTTATTAAATGTTTAGTTTCAAACTGCGCCAAACCGGAGAATTATTTACACGCTTGCAGCACGGATTGCTTGAAAGCCATCGCGAGGTGCGCGAAACATTCAGAAACGAGCGCAAAGAAACGCGTGGCGATCGTGGCGGCGTTGAGAAAGGTTGGCATTCACAGATTTGAGAAGCAGTTGGCGAAATCGAGTGGGATTTCCACGTTATTGGCTGGATTAACGAGAGAGGAAGCGAAAGCGTATTGCGAAGAGTTGAGAGAAACAATCTTGGAGAAATCAGATTTGGCGACACAAGACGAGAGTGACGACGAGAACGAAAACGATGATAACGACGAGGAGAAGAAAAAGAAAAGCAGTCGCGATTTCAAACGGTTATGGGCGCTAGAACAAATGTGTTCGATTACGTCGGCATTATCGCCGAACGATCGTTTGGACGTTTTGCATTTTTGCTTGTTCCACGCGTTCTATTCCACGTCCAAGAAACAACTGCCAAAGACAGTCTTGGGTAAAAACATAGAAGATTGTCCCGATGTGCTCAGAAGAGCACTTTCGACGCGTTTACTTGGCATCTTATTGACGAACATTCGATCGCGCGGACGCACGCAACAGCAGAAAAAGCAACAAAGTCAAAATACTAAGAACGGTACAAATCATATAGATAAAGGCAACGAAGCAAACGAAGAGGACGAGGAAGAAGAAGAAAAATTCGATGCGCTCTCGGAAGCGTGCGAAGCGGTGTTAAAATTCGACGCCGACGCTTCGGTGACGGACGTTATTCCGAATAGCGCGCGAGCGAAAGAGGCCCGCAAAAATCTTGCGAATGCTTTGAAACTCTGCGAAAAAAAGCAAAAAGCCGACGAAAGCGGTGTCGCGACGTCGATTATTCCGCTGCTTAAAACTTTAATCGTTTTACACGCGTCTGATCCGAAGCAGTTCACGTCGATCGTCGAGGATATTCCTCGATGCGTCGAAGAGCTTCTCCAGCCGCCGAAGAAGAAAAAGACAACCAAGAAAAAATCGACGAAGAAAACACTGGAGGAGGACGAAGAGGAAGAGCACGATTTGGAGCCGATGGACGTTCTCAACGATTTATTGATTGCATTTCTCGCGCAACCGTCCGCGTTATTGCGCGACGTCACCGAACGTACTTTTAAAGGCGTGTCTGGGAAAATCACCGATCGAGGTATCGAAGATATTCTCAACGTCGTGGAGAACATGGGTGCCGGGAAGCGCGGCGACGAGAACGACGATGAGAATGACGATGAGGATGACGACTCCGACGATGAAGATATGCTCGAAGAAGAAGACGACTCTGACAACGACGACGACGACGATTCCTCGAGTAGCGATGATGATTCAGACGAAGACGACGATGAGAACGATTCAGACGCTGGTATGGACACGGAAGCGAACGAAGGCGCGATTGAAGCCATTCGCAAAGCCGCACTGAAAATTCAAGAAGATGACGACAACTCCGACGATTCCGACTCGGATGATTTTACGGACGAACAAATGTTTGCCACCGATAAACTTCTCGCCGACGCATTCAGAGCGAAAAGACAGGAGCTTTCGCGCAAGAAAGCTTTGAAAGTTGCCGCTGCAGATTTCAAGTTTCGAGCTTTATCGCTTCTCGAACTCTTTGCAAAGTCGCAGCCGAGCTCAAAGTTTCTTCCTGAAATCATCGTTCCACGGTTACTCAGCGCCTCTAGAAACGCTCGAATACGGTTTAAGAGTAACCCGATGGAAAAATCGTTCTTGGAACTCGCGCAAAGAATCGATAGCGTCTTGACGAAACACGCGTGCAAACACGCAGCGATGGTTACCGGTACGAGAAAAGATATTCACGAAATCTTGACACAGTTGATCGATGTCGCCGATAATGGCGCTGGGGCTGGACGCGATAGCGACGCGGCGAAAGGTTTTGCGAAGACTGCTGCCGTAGCGTGCGCATATATCGCCAAAGTCATGGAGAGTAACGGCGACGGCGAAAGCGCCGCTGAGATTTACAAAACGGCAATCACGGAAAAGTTTGAAAAGAAAACCAGTCGATTGCGCGCGCCGTTTTTTGCCGAGCTCATAAAGCTTTCTCCGAACGTGTTGGCATCGTCTTCCAAAGAACTCGCTTCGTTGTGCGATTTAGGCGATAGCGCTCGCGCGCAGTTCTTGCGGCAAGAGTCGTTACAACTGCTCTTTCAAATCTTTTCCTGTAAGCAAAGAGACTCGTCGATTCCTTCCGCGGAAGAAGTGAACTCGATGTGTGAGATATCGCTGGCGAACGCCGTCAAAGCAGACGTCGAAAACCAAAGTCGACGCGCAGACACTTCCAAGATGTGCGCAAACGTTTTCGAAGCGATTGGACGCCACGCCGAAGGTTTTGTGTTTTCACAAAAAGCCAAAGCGGCGATTGAGAACGCCATCGAAACGCAAAAAGAAAGAGCGCCGCAACCGAGTCAAAAGACTGTTCAAGCGTTAGAACGCATCGCGAAAGCGCTCGATGATGCGAAAAAAACGAACAGTAGTACTAACGATGAAGGCAAGAAGAAACGAAAAAGTTCCATCGCCGGGGATGATGATCACGACGAAAGAGAGAAAAAGAAGAAGAAAAAGAAGGCGCTCAAGAAGTGAACTTACAGTAGCGCTGAAGTAAAAGTAAAATTGTACCATCAGCACATACGAATCCTCGCATAATTACAACAGCACAAGTGTCTTCTTATGTTCTATATATAAATCGCAAATAGCTTACTCATCAGCAGTTGCCGGCGCATCGCCACCGAAAGACGGCAAAGAGATCGACGGCAAAGAGATCGACGGCAAAGAGAAGCCGCCGCCAGACGACTCCTTCTTCGCCGGCTTCGGCGCTTCCTCTCTGACTGGCTTCACGAACTTCGGCTTCGGCGCAGCTTGCTTTCTTGCAAGATTAACGTCAACCGCTTGTCTTTGCGGCGATCTGACGCCAAAACCGTCTCGGCCCTTGGCGTAGGTGGCGGCGTACACGTCTTCGATGTCGTCCGCCAACGCGGCGCCGGAAGAAGAGATGGTGGCGATGGTCGCCGCCAACAACGCCGCGTTCTTCGCGACCGTGTTGTTGTTGTTCTTCGAGACAACCTTCTTCGCGGTGTTCTGTTTTGTGTTCGTCGTGCGATGGATGATGATGAAAATAAAGAGAGAGAGAGAGAGAGAGAGAGAGAGAAGAGCGTGAGTATTTTTTTCCTGAAACCCCAAACCTATCTTTTGCGCGTCTTCTTCCCGGTAAAAGTGGCAGACGGTGGGAGGATATCATCGCACGCCGCTTCATTTCGTCGAGAAAAGAGAATAAACGAGAAAAGGAGAAATCCTCCGCTGTCTCTGTCGCGAAGAGACGCGCGCGAAAAAGGAGAGGTAAAGGGGACGCGTGAAAGATCGCGCGATGACGATCCATACTTTTGCCACCTGGGATTCCCCTGCTTGGGAAAAATCAATCCGCGCGAGAGAGAGAAACAACACAAACCTTCGCAAAGCGAAGCGCTTCGAGGCAAAGAAAGCAAAAAAAGGAAAACAGAGAGAGAACGACGGGAACAGAATCTCATACCTTGTTCGCGCTGGACGCAGAAACGACGACAGGAGTGGCAGAGATGGAAAACATTTTTTAGCGATTATATCCTTCTTCGGATAAAGAAGCGCAGCAGCTTTTTTTTTTTTGTGAACTCTTCTGTGGAAAGAAAACTGGAGTAAGAGAGGAGGAACGTTTTTGCAAGAAGAAGAAGAAGAAGAAGAAGAAGAAGAAGAAGAAGAAGCGTTACTGGCGGTGGCAAAACGACAAAAATTCTTCTTCTTCTTCTTCTTCTTCGTGTTGTTGTTATTCTTTTTGCAATTTACACCAACACCACCGCGCGTGCGCAAAGGAGGAGAGAGAGGAGGAGAAAACATCATCATCATCATCCTTCTTCGGATAAAGAAGCGCAGCGGCTTTTTTTTTGTGAACTCTTCTGTGGAAAGAAAATTTATCGCGTCGTTGGAACGCCGAACAACTCTTGGAAATTCCTCATTCTTTTTTAGGACGGAGTTGTAAACATTCTTACGATGGGGAAGCATTCACGGATTGGGCACCCAACTGTAGACGCATTATTGGCCCTGAAAGAAGAACCCCGAAAGTTCGTGCGCTGCGCAGAACGAACGAACGCTTTCGTCGAAGCGAGAGCGAACGGCTTTCTGGTTTCTTTTTCGATGGAAGAACGTTTTGAAGAACGAGTAGAAGAATACACACACACATATGCGACAATCATATGTCATCATCGTTATTACAACACGCAAACCTTTTATCGAGCAACCTCTTCTTTTAATCTCTTTTTTTAATAACGCTACGTATACAGAGTAATCTTAGTTCAGCTTGTCGCCGCCGGAGCCGCCGCCTCTCGGCGTGGCGCCGCCGCCGTACGCGCTACCGCTAGTATTGCCGTCACCATTAACACCACCGCCGCTCGTGACTGGCAAAACACCCATGCCTTTCTCTTTCGGCAAATCCGGAGGCATGAAATATAAGACTAGCGAGCAACACGCGATGGTGATGCCCAAAAATAATTGCAAGCTCGGCTCTAATCCGAAGAAGGAAACGCTCAACAAAGCGGTGAGCAACATCGCCGAACTGGTCGCGTAGACTTTAACGATCGTGTCCGCAAACTTTTGCAACCACGAGACGAATAATCCGCTAAACGAAAAGTTAATCACGATTAACCACGTGATCGCGGTAAACCCGTTCGTACAATCGAACAACCAGTTCCCTCCGCTATTCTCGCCGAAGAAATCGTCCCAGGTTAACCTCAAACCGTTAAACACCACCCCAAACGCGTATAACTGCACGTTCTGCCAATACAAATTGTCGTTGTTCTTCTTCAACAAAAACTCGGTATACACCCCCGCGGTGGCGCTCAAACACGCGCTCAAAACGCCTAACGCGTACCCGGCCATCGGCGCCGACAAGGTCTCCCCTTTGCACCCGGATATTTGACTCACCGTCGCGCCAACCGTTAACAACAACAACGCGATCCATTGCGTCCGAGTCATCAATCTCCCCAAGGCAAACCGAAACAATATACCTGTCGTCACGATTTTCAAGTTCCCTAAAATCTGGTACGTCGCCGCGTCCACGTACGCCATCGTGTAAAACTGCACGTTGTTATGCATCACGTATATGATCGATGGTATCGGGAACAACATCACGGACTTCACGTCTGTGGTCATGATCGTTCCCGCCGGGTCTCGTGCTCTCGCTCTGCGTAACAGTAAAATCGATAAGATCAGTTTCACCAGTTCCGAGAGTAACGGGACGACCGCGGAATTGTACGGATATTTGCCCCGTACTTTTGACGCTTCCATGAGTAAGCCTTGGGAACAGGTGAAGACCGTCAGCGTGGCCGCGACGACCAGTTTTCGCATTCCGCTTATGGATGATGATTTCGCCATCTTTTAGTTGTTCCAGGAAAACGTGTTGTTGCGTGTATATCTTCGTTCGAAATCAAATGCAACTACTTTGACGAGAGCGAAAGAACGACACACGATGATAAGGAGAGAGATGGAACGGCAACGCGTGCCTCTTGGTTGTCTTCTTCGTCTTCTCAAAGCGCTTTCAAATGACGCATTTTTGTCTCTCAAAATGGTTTCAAAATCTCCCCAAAAACAACACGAATGAGTTCTCCGCAGGTGTACGCAGTTTCTTGAACAACAACAACAACAACAACGATGCTTTTCTCGCTGCTCTTATTAAAGTCGTCGCGATACTAATAATGGGAGGAGGTGAAAAAGACGATTTGAAAAAGTACCACCACCGTCGTCATCCTCGTCGAGGAGGTGAGACGACTTTTAGAAAGCGATTCGCGTTGTACTGCGTGTGGTTCCTCGCGCTTTCCGTGTGGACGAGACGGCAGATTTCCAATCGGTTCACGACGAAGATGACGATGCACGAGGACGAGAGCAACACCTTTCAAAACAACAACGAGATCGTCCTCAGTCACGAACGATGCGACGACTTCGATTTGGACGAGAACTTTTCTTTTTCGACGTCTTCCTCGACGCAATGTACGTGCGAAAGAGGCTACGGAGGTGCCAAATGCCGAGACGCGATGTGCGCGCGCCAGTGCGCCCCGCACGGCGTGTGCCAATACGGGTACTGCTTGTGCGAGAACGGGTGGAAAGGCGAAACGTGCGACGTACCGGTGTGCGAGGAAGAGGATGGGGTGAAGTGCAACGCAGAACACGGGAAGTGCACGAATCCGAACTTTTGCCTGTGCGACGAGGGGTGGTACGGACAGACGTGCGACGTGCGGTGCGAGCGAGGCGAGTTTAGATTTTTAGAGCAAAAGTGCGTGTGCGAGAGCGAGAAGTGGGTGGGAGAGGCGTGCGAGTGGGCGAGGTGTGAACAGGAGTGTTCGTTTCACGGGGAGTGCGTGAAACCGGACGTGTGCGAGTGTAAGTTTGGGTTTAGCGGGAAAATGTGCGAGAGGGATGATTTGAGTTCGTTTGAGAGCAAAGATAGATATAGTTTGATGAACGCGGGGGGAACCGTGGCGGCTTTGACGTTATCGAAAGACGTCGTTGAAGATGAAAAGGGATGGAGAAACGTGCAAAAATGGACCTCGCACGTGAAGGATGAAAAAGGCGATCAGCCTTTGATTAAACGTTCGTTCATCTCGAAACTACCGCTGCCGGAGGTGGACGAACTCGGGATGGATCGCAACACAAACGGGGAGATGATGTTTAACACGTGCGCTATTGTTGGATCTTCTGGGAGCATGCAAAGAACGAAGCCTGGCGAGGTGCTCGATGAGCACATCGACCAGATATTCCGCATAGACTTGGCGCCGACTGGCGCGAAGTATAAAGACGTCGCGGGTTTGCGCACAACCTTTCGCGTGCTGGACCGCGACGCCGCGGAGACTTTAATCGAAAGAAAGGATTTAGTCGACCCGAAAAATCCGCGCTTGAGGAAGTTCAAAGACACTAAGTTGTTACTTTGGCGCGCGGAAAGTTACGAACTTTTTCCGTTGTTGAAGACCAAGTTCCCCGAGGACGACTGGGATATCATGAGTCCCGATATCATCGCGCCGTTTATCGAAAAGTATAACGACGTGAAGAAGGAGTTGTTATCTTCTTCGCATTCTTCAACCGCGGATGAACATCACTTGCAGCGTCACCAAGCGCCCCCATCCGCGTTGCTCACGTTAGCGTTGGCCAAACGAACGTGTAAATACATCCAAGTCTGGGGCTTCGATTTCACGAGTTACAGTTACCGAGCGCAAACCGGGGAAAGTTTCAGCTATTTTTCGTCTCCGGCGTTCGAACCCAACGCGTACGAAAACGGGAAAAGGGACTTTGAATACGCTCTACTCAGAAACGTGGCTTTAGACGCAGAAGATGCGAGCGTCGAGTGGTGCGACGTTGGAAACGCCGAAAAATGTATCGCGAAGGCGAAAACGTTCCAACGAGAAGATGAAGGATTTGGAGACGGAGACGGTGATCCGTAGTGACTCGTTTCATAGCCTATGTAATAATAGTATATAGTAATTGCAGCGCATATAATAATAATACACATCTCTCTAACAAACAAACCGTATCATCAAGTCCCTAAAGTCGTCTCCTTCTTCTCCGCGAAGAACATCGTTCGCAACAACTCCCTCCCGCGTCGCTTCTCGCAATTCTTCTTATGCTTCTTCGAATTCAAATGATCGTTCCTCTGATGCTCCGATTGCGCGACGACTTTCCTTCCTTCTCCTTCAAAACAAACGTCGCACAACCACGGAAACGTTATTAGTATTTTACTCTCTTTTTTCGTTGAAATCGGATCCGAACTCGTCACCGCGTCCGCTTCCTCTTTTGCCTCCTCCTCTTTCTCTCTTTTCTCTCCTTCACTTTCCTCGTCCAATCTCCGTCGTTTCTTCTTCGTCTTCGTTTCGTCGTCGAAGTTTTCGTCGTCGTCGCGCGTAGTAAAACGGTCTTTTCTTTCTTCTTCTTCTTCTTTGTCTTCTTCTTCTTCCTCTCGCTTCCGTTTCCGCTCGAAGAACTTCCTCTGTAACGCTTTCCGACTCCGTTGGTCACGAAGAGAGTTGGAAATTCCCGTTCTTACGCCTCCTGCTCCTTGTCCTCCTCCGTGGTCCAAATCACGACCCCCGCCGCCGTATTTAAACCCGTTCGATTTTGCAGACGCGCCACGGGTGAGCTTTAAATCCCTCGACGCTCGAGAGGCGTGGCCGTCCTTCGGGCCAGGCGCCGGCATTTATTTCTCTTTCGAGTAGTAAATTGTGTGGCTTCCAAAGAGATGCAGTTGCCTCTTTACGAGGGGAGCGAAGAGCGAGCGGCCGACTTACATTCGTCGTTAACGAGGAGCAGTAGTACTCTAATTCGCCTTATTAGACGAATTCGTCGAAATCCCTAAAACTCTCTCCGCGAGCGTCGGCGCTTTCGCCGGTAACATGTTCAGAACCTCGTTTAACTTTGGCACGACGACGTCGTCTCTCAACTCGGCGTCTAAAGCGACTTGACTGCCGTTTTTCTTATAATACCTCGCCAACTCTCTCAAAACTTCTCCGGTAATAACGCTCGTCTCTAAATCTCTCGTCTCCGGTCGTCCTTGCCAAGTTTGGATGTACTCTTTCACCGCTTGCTTCGCCGGGTCGGCGGCGGCGAAGCGTTCGGAAACGCTCGCGGACGGGTGCGCGCGTTCATACTCGATGGATTTTAAGAGAAGTTCGCACGCCGAGCGAAGTTTCTCCGCGTACTCCTTCGGCACATCCTCGGGAGAAGAGGAAGCCGCAAACACCTTCTCCTCTGAAATGTTGCTCATGAGTGCAGCCATCGAGGAAGTTATTTGGAGAAGAACGATCGACCGTCGTCGTTTCCGTAAACATCGTCCTCTCGTATTCTCGGAGACGAAGCAGCTCTTCGCTTCTGCCGAGGAATCTTCGTCGTTTCTCGTCGTTGAATGAGACTTTGCCTCCAACGCGCTTGGGCAATTCGTCGTCGTAATAAAATAACATCTACTCTTTCCAATCTCCTTTTCCTCTTCCAGAGGAGAAAATTGGTGTCCCGTCCTTCTCGAAGTCATCGCAGTCGTCGATAGTTTCTTCTTCTTCTTTGCGCTCATCCGTTCTTGATGCTTCTGTTGAATGTGATGATGATGCTTCGTTTTGCTCCTCCTCCTCCTCAACGCATCATCCTTATCATTAAAGAACGAAAAAGACGAATACTCGCTCGTTCGCGCGGTCGCGGAGTAAACGGTGGTACAAACAGTCATCGCGTATACACTCTTTCGACGAGAGCAGAAACGTGTTCGAAGAGTGTTGCGTAATGGATATAATGGATATCTTTTTCCCTCAGACTTTAACCTCTCTTTCTCTATCTCCTACGAAAGAGAGTATGCATGCTCAATTAGTATCACCATCAGTGTCATCATCATCTGTCGCTTCGGTGTTTAAACGACGGTGTCTCGAGAGCACGCGACGGAAAAGTGGTTCGAGCAGACCGTGCTGCCGCGCGAAGAAGAAGGATGATGATGATGAAAATGTAACTGCCAACAACAACAGTCAACAAAGAAGAAGAAGAAGAACCGCACTCCTCGGCGTTGCATCGACGTCCATGTTCCTCAAACACTACGGAGACACCAACCCTGCACTCGCGATTCAATCGGAAATTGAACTGACGAATCTATCGTACACACCCGCGGAGTGCCCGCCGAATCAATACTTACCCTCGAAGAAATCTGCCATGTGCGTGTTATTCACTGCAACAGCAAAGAGCAAGAAAAAAGTCTCCGCGGCGAACGTGTTTGGATTCATCGACGATTACGACGGGAACTCCGCGGCGACGAATAACGAAACCGGAACGTCGAGGGTTGTGTTGGCGCAAATCGACGAGGAGATTCCTGAAGGCACGAGCGAGGTGACATTTGTGGTGACGGTATTCAAAGAGTCGTATAACAAAGGGAAGTTTAAGTTGAAAGGGTTCAAAGCGGTGGAAGCGAACGCGGCGATTAACAAGAGGTTCGTGCCGCTCGGGGATTGCGATTTGGATACGACAGCGCCGGGGTGTCCGGACGATCCACTGGCGTAATTGTTAGTGTGTTTATGTGTGTGTGTACCTGGTATTTTTCTTTCGCCGATGACTCTATTATATAAATGTTCCTTCTCGCTCTAATTTTATATACGTTTTCCCCTCCTCTTCTTAATATAATAATTCTCTAATCAAAATATGCCGCAGACGGACCACCAGGCCATACCCACCGTGCTCCAAATAAACGCGTGGACGCAACTGACGTATAAGCCTTGCTTCCATAATTTCTCCAATCCAATCTTACCGGACCCGTAATATACAGCGGCTTGACCACTCGCGTAGTGCGTTAAGCCACCAAAAGTGTTCGTATTCATAGCTAATGAGATGGCTGCTAATTTAGGAGGCACACCTCCGGCAATCATCATGGTCAAAAAGGCGCCGTACAAAGCGCCGACGTGCGCGGATTGCGAAGCGAACATGTAGTGGCTTAAAAAGTACGCCAAGTGCAACGCGACAAAAGCGGAAGTACCGACTAAGTTCCACGAGATGAGAAAATCGCGAACAAATCCAGAGAGCCATTCGATGACGCCTAAATCGTTCAACTGTTGCGACATGCCAATCAAGATGGCAAACCAAATCAACGTGTCCCACGCGCCTTTTTGCTCTAAAGCGTCGTCCCAGGATAAAACGCCGCTGATGAGCATCAAACATAAACCAGTCATGGCAGCCACGACCGCGGCGATCCCGAGCGGAGCACCAAAGATCCATAAAAATACAGTCGTCCCTAAGGACAAACACATGCGCTTCTCAATCTCGGCTAACGGACCCATGGCTTGTAACTTCTTCGCCGCTTCCATGGGCGCTTTCGGCGTCGCGTTCAACAAAGGCGGATCGACGATAAACACGATCAACGGAGTGACCATCATGCATATAAACGCGGGAACGAATGCCGCAACTGCCCACTCGTTGAATGGGTTGACGAATGGAATGCCCATACCGATGGCAATTTGCATGCACAAGAAATTCTGCGCGGCGCCGGACATTAAAAATGCCGACGTGGCCCCGGTGCCTTGCAACTGCTGCCCGATTAAAAACTCCTGCGTCCTCGGATCTAAAGACTTAATGACTGGAATGAATACGCCAGCCGCTCTGGCTGTCGTCGACGGCATCGCGGGTGACAACAACGCCTCCGCTAATTGAAATCCATACGCTAACCTCAAACTCGATTGCCCGGCGACCGAGACGAACAACAGCGCCAATCGATCGCCAAAGCCAGTCTTGACAAACGCTCGAGCAAAAAACGCGGTGACTAAAATCAACCAAACAACCTGGTTCGATACCGACGATAGCGCTTGATCAAACGTCAACGTTTTCGTCAACAAACTGACCGTCATCGCCCCGAACGCCCACGCGCCAACTGGCAGCGGCTTCAAAACCAACCCGCAAATAGTCGCCGAAAAGATCGCCAACAGTTGCCACGCTTCCGAGGTCAACACGTCCGGTTTAGGAAATCCGTAAAAAACAGCGAATCCAACCGAAATGGCAAACAACGCCGTCTTTCGGTGAAAAGTCGCCAACTCGGGTGGTTTCACCCCAAAGTTTGGCTCCTCGTCGTCGTCCACGTCGTCGTCGTAGTTCCTCGCCGGGACGACGACCTCCGCGCTCTCTTGTTCTTCTCCCGCCGAAAGACTCGCGTTCTCCTCGCCTTCGTCTCCTCCCGCAGAAGCCCTCAAAAAGAGTGCTGCTCGTTTTCGCCTCTCGTTTTCGCCTCGTCGCAGTACTCTACTAATAGTATATTTATTATTGGTATTATTATTATTCGCTCTACTCTTCATCTCGTCGCACGCGTCCATGGTCTTTTTCTGAGGCACCAATGCCCCAGACGCCAACGACGAGTTGAGGGAAAACCAAGAAGAATCGCTTTTACGTCGACGATGTAAACGACGACGAAGAAAACGGCGATCAAAACTTCCACCGTTACCAACGTCTGAAAAAGACTTCGATAACGCGCAAAAAGAGGCCGATTTCGTTGTCGCTGATCTTCCGAAAAGAAGAGACGAGGAGGCGTTTTTGAGCAGCATTATCCGATTTTTCCTTCGTTCAAAACCGCTTTTTGTGTTGCTCCCAACAAAATGAGGATTTGTATTCGTCGCGTACGTCTTAAACATCGTCATCATCATCGAAGAAGTTTAGTCGTCGTCGTCGTCAACGGTAAACAGAACAGAATAACGCACCACCAGCACTCTCGATGATCTCTCTCTTCTCTGCGTGCTCTCTCTCTCCGCGTTTACGTACGTCGTCTTTTGTGTGTGGTTTCAACTCAACCGTAAAAAAGTTTCCCTAAGACATCGATTTAGGGTGGTTAAAATTGGGATGTAAGCAAGTTATATTACACGGTGTATTATACGACGTTTAGTATATCGGCTAAAACTATAGTACACATAAGTAGTCGTTTATAGTTTAAGCGTCACGGTTTTCTTCGTCGCGATGGATTCTGGGAAGCGCGGATGTCGTCGCACGCCGCCCCGGTTGTTGATGTTGTTGTTGTTGTTGTTGTTGTTGTTTAATGTATTTCTTTTAAAAAGAGCGCGATTTAAGCTTTAAGCGGACGAGGACCCCCACGCGTCTCTGGCGGCTTTGACGACGTCTTCGGGTTCAGGGTGCGCGCCAGGGACCGCGTCCGCCCAAGCGAATGCGATGTCGTCGCCGTTCAAAACGAAGGTCCCGCCGAGACGCAAAACGCCTTCGGGAGGACCAGTGAGTTTTTCGTTCGGGTCGACGGGAGACAACGCGATGACGTTGGTGATGTACTTCCACCAGTCTTGCAAACTAAACCCGGGAGGTTTCATCTCCGGTTTCGTCGATTTATCCACGTCTGTTAAATTCCCAAACCCGGCCGCTTTATACGCCTCGAACGTCTTCGACGTGTCGACGAAGACGCGATCCGCCGGCACCTCCGGATTGAGTTCGAGAAACTTTCGCAGCTTCTCCGCCGTCGGCGATACCGAAATGAACGTAATATCGCCGCCTAATTTTTGAATCTCCGGTCTTTTTGAACTCATGCTGTTCGCAAAAGACCAACAGAACAGTCACCCGAGGTGGCGCAAATACACAACGACGTCTTTCTTATTCTCGGTTTGAGGTAAAACGACTTGTTCGTTAAATTGGTTCGTGAGTGTTAAACGTCGCATCGCAGATGCGGAGATTTCTTTGCCGTTGATTTTCGCGCCTTTAACTCCTCCTCCTTCTTCACCGAAATTCGCCTCGCACTCGACGAGGTCGCACTCGCCTGAACTCGTGTTCGTCGAAGAAGCGCTCGTCGCTCTCGAAAACTTTTGGACGTAATGTGAATGACGTCGTGATGATGATGATGACGATGATGATTTTCTTAAACTTCTTCGAACAACCGCAGTCGTCGTCGTCCTGCAAACACCCCCCCCGGTTCTCGCGGTCGAAAGCATGGTCGTCGTCGTCATAATCACTTCGAGCTCTCTCTTTCAACACAATCCGCGTTTGGTAGTAAAACCAGACAGACAGACAGTCGCAAAGGAAAGAAAGAAAGAGAGAGAGAGAGAGTCAGAGATATTCTTTCTCCAATTTATCCACTTTTGCTTCGAGCACACATTCTATTTAGGGTTTTATATGATACCCTAAATTTGAAGGGTTCCTTCTTCTTCGTTCGGGGAAAAGCAACGAACGCGTCTCTCCAAAGAGGCGAGTCGAAGAAGATGTTCAACGAGCGCTTCGACGACGACGAGGAGGAGGAGGAAGAAAAAAATGACGTAAAAAAACAACGATTTCGTCGCAGATGGAAATGGTGGTATTGGTTTTTGCGTGGTCTCGATGTCGTGGTTTCTTCTCTGATCGTTTCCTTGGCCGTTCTGGTCATCAGAAACGACGTGCATCGGGTCGGTGTTTCGAACGACGCTTTGAATGCGAATGCGAAAGTCGATGCGCATCAAAGCCATCGTAAATACGCGTTCACGCCGACGAACGGTAAAATCGCGTACTCCTGGGTCGCGAAAGGACACGAGTTACCGTCCGAGACGACTTTCACGGGTTCGAAGAGCAGTAAAAAGAGTTTTGAAAGTGAATCTGAATTCAAATACATGCACATGGCGATGCCGACTGAGTTACCGGACGGATCCATCGCGGTTGCGTTTCAAGCGTCACCGACGGAATACGAAGGGTCCATCCGGCAAGCGCTTTATTGGGCGATATCGAGAGATAACGGCGTTTCGTTTTCGAGACCGGAAATGATCGCGAAGGACGATCAGCTCCCTGTTTGGACGCCGGTTCTGAAAGTGAGCGGACAGAGAGTGTTTTTGTTATACACGGTGAGTTCGCGGAAGTGTCGGTATTACGACCAGTCGAGAAACGCGTTGAGGCACTCACCGGGCGGGGACGTCGTGTATAAAGTGAGCGACGATAACGGGAAGACGTGGTCGAGTGGACAGGTTATTTTATCCTACGGAAGCGAAGACGGGATGCCGAAAGTTATAGCGAATACGTTGGTGGAGTTGGAAGACGGGTCGTGGGTGTTGCCTTTTTGGAGAGAGCCCGGGAAGACGTGTCCACAGATGAAGAGCGAGGTGAAAGATGCGAGTCTGTTGAGGAAAGGTAGCGCGGGAGTTATACGATCTATGGATCAAGGGTTGACGTGGGAAGTGTTTGGGAATTTAACAGCTACGAAAGGCGAGTCGTGGTTGATTGAAAATACCGTCGTCGAGAGAAAGAGTGAAAGAAGGAAGACGACGAAGAAGAAAGAGAACAACAACAACAAAGGAGGAAGGACGAACAACGTGTTGGTGCAACATTTTCGAACCAAATCTGGCGTCGCGTTCGTCAGTATTTCGAGAGACAACGGCAAAACCTGGACCGAAGCTTCCGAGACGACGTTGCCGAATCCAAACTCGAAAATGCACACCATTCGCATCGACGATGGCGATACTTACGACGCCGACGACAACGTCGACGAAAAAACTTTGTCTTCTTCCTCTTCCCCTTCAAAATCCTTCTTCGTCGCAGCGTACAACCACCACCCGCGCACCCGAGACCCGCTCGTCCTCGCCGTCAGCAAATCCACCGACGGCGTCGACTCTTGGAAACCGTTCGCGAAAATCGAACCCGGCGGTATGCGAGAAATCATCAAACCAGAGTTGGACAAATCCTTGTTAAAGCCAGGCGCGATGCAATACGCCTACCCGACCGTCCACTGGACCAAGGACGGGAAATATTTACTCGTCGCGTATTCCGTCATGTACGGCGCGAGAGGTCAGCTGACGTGCTTCGGCATTCGAGTCGCGCGGATGGAAATGAAAGACGTTCCCAGACCTTAAAATATATCGCATTTTTGTTCGCGCAATAATAGCAGTAATAGTTTTAGAGCAGTAGTAATAATACGAGTAGTCATAGCGCGCTGTATTCACGTACCATTATTGCAGATGCGTTGGATTTCCCAAGAGGAGTACCTCAGAGGGGACCATTTTCCCTCACTTTTTGAGACAAAGGAACACCGAGAAGAAGGATGACGACGACATCGTCGAGGTCGTCGCGCGCGTCCTGTTTCCATCCGCAAAAGCAAAAGCATCGTCGTCTCTTCTCTCGATCATCATCCTTTTTACTTGAAACGCATCATTCTCGTCCTCAAAGTCGTCGTCATCGCACGCAACAACAACGCTCGTTCGTCGTCGTCGTAAATTCATCGACGACGCGAAGGGAAACCGACCCGAACAATTCGGAACTTCTCCTCGTCGCCGTGGCGGTTGGCGTGACGACCGGTCTCGCGGTGAGCGCGTTCAACTTAGCCGAGAGTCACGTGCACAGGTCGGTGTTTGATTTTACGTTTCAAACGTTCTTGGTGCCATCGTCGACGTCGGAAACGATCGTCGAGCAGACGACACCGACCACGGATGTCCTCGTGCTGAATAAGTTTCAAACGTTGAGTCAAAACAGCGGAAACGCGTCGTTCGTGAGCCACTCGTTACAAGTGATCGTGCCTACGTTAGGCGGGTGCGTGGTTTCGGCGTTGAGGGACGTCGCCGGGGGTTCGTTTCTCGGGGAGGAGGCGGTTGGTACCGCGACGTCTCGAGCGGCGACGGCGGCGGCGGCGGTTTCGACGAGGGAGGAAGAGAACAAAAACGCGACGAAGACATCGAGTGTGGTAGTAGAAGATGTGAAGAAAACGGTGTTGAAAACAGTCGCCGCGGTGGTAACTTTAGGCACGGGGGCGAGTTTAGGACCGGAAGGACCGAGCGTGGAGATTGGCGCGGCGGTGAGTAGCGGCGTCGGGAGAGTGGCGAGTTATTTCGAATTGAAAGCGTTTGGCGTCGACGAAAAGAAAAGCTTAAACAACAACAACAACAACAACAACAACAGTAACGGAAATAGTAATATTAGTAGTAGCGTCGGAAACGTTGGGTTGCTCGCGGCGGGAGCGGCGGCGGGCTTGTCCGCGGGGTTCGGGGCGCCCATAGCCGGTCTCTTTTTCGGGTTCGAAAGCGTGTTAGCTCGGAATTCGACGTATACGTTTGGTCAGCAGCAGTTTAACAACGCGTCGACGACGGAGATGGTCATCGTGGCCGCTGTTTTAGCGGGGACGATGACGAATTTGTTGTTGGGGGAGTCTCCGAGTTTCAACGTGCCACCGTTTGAATTGTTGACTTTAGCAGAGTTACCGTTGTATTTGCCGCTCGGGTTGTTGTGCGGCGCGACGGCGATTATTTTCCGAGGCGTCTCCAATCGCACCACGGATTTAGCCGGTTTTTTGAGCGATTCGCACGCAAAGAGTGGATTTGGGATACCGAGATACGCGCAAGCACCGTTAGGTGGGTTCGCCTTGGGCATCTTTTCCATATTTTACCCCGAAGTGTCCTACAACGGGTTCGATAACGTCAACGCGTTGTTAACGACGGACGTGTTACAAATTTATAAACCAGAGTTGTTGGTGCAGTTGATCGCGGCAAAACTGCTAGCGACGAGTTTATGTCGATCGAGCGGGTTAGTCGGTGGGGTGTACGCCCCGTCTTTGTTTATGGGCGCCGCTTTAGGCGCATCTTATGGTGGATTTCTCGCGCACATGGACTCGATGTCCAATTTGATTGAAGTCGCACCGCCGCAGGCGTACGCGTTGGTCGGGATGGCTGGCGTGTTGGCATCCGTGTGTCGCGTGCCTTTGACGGCAATTTTGTTGTTGTTTGAGTTGACCGGGAACGCGAAAATTATTTTACCGCTCATGGGAACAGTTGGTGTGGCGAGCTGGGCGGTGAAATCCGCCGACGCTTGGTTCGACACGCAACAAACCGCGGGTTTAATTTTTGAAGAAGCGTCCATGGATTCCGGCGACGGGTTCGCGAACGCATCGTTCGATGAATTCGCCAAGATTGACGATCGAGAATCAAAATCGGCGACGTCGATTTACGATAACTTCGCTCGAGTTGGTTTTGAAGGAACGGAAACGACGACGACTTCGACGACGCGAAGATCTGCCGCTGCGAAAGTTTTACACGAAAGCGCCGCGTTGGTGGACGTTTCGAAAACGTGCGCGAAAGTATACAAAGATGCAAAACTGAAAGACGTCGCTAAAAAAATGATAGAAGAGAGGCATGTCGGATCGTTAGCGACGACTTCGCACGCTATAGTGTACGATAAATTCATCGAGGAGAGCGCCGCGTATAAAACTCCAATCGGTGTCATCTCCGTCGTAGCGCTCGCGAACGCGGTCGACGGGAACAAAGACGGGTACTATGACGTCGAGATGAAAGCAAAAGATGTCATGGAACCAATCGGGTGTATTCTTTCCGCCGAGGAAACGATGGAGATGAATATGAACAGATTTAAACAAGCCGAGTGTGAGATTGGTGTGATATTCAGCGACGACGGCGATATAAAAGCACTCATTGATTTGCGCGAATTTACCGTGTTTGAAAGCTCAAATCGCGTCGCAGATTTCGCAAACGAAAAGTAGATGTACTAGATGTAGAATTGATTATGTATTTTATTATCATGTATTTTGTGTGTATCAAATTTATTTTCACTCACTCTGCTGGAGAGACTAAACTTACTAGAATTTCGACGGGAAACCGGCTACCGTGACCATTTCCACTTTTTCTGCTCCCGATGCGTCGTCCACGTACGAAACGCGCAGTTTCATCGCCAACGCTTTCTCACCGTGCATGGAGTTTTCGACGCGCATAATTTGTGTGAGTATCTCGCTTTCACCGCTGCCCTTCAGCGCACTTCCAGAAGCGTGTTCTAAAAATACGGTCATGGACTTGGGCACGGCTGATTGTAACGCGACGTTCGAAACCGGACTCACGGATGTCACCTTTGCGAGAACGGTTGTTTTCTTCGAATCGACGGAGTCTTTAGTACATTCAAAGACGATTGTCAAAGGTTGCGAGTCGTGCGCGGTGAACGCACAAGTCGTCGGTGACTTTGGCTTTGGAGGTTGTGGCGAAGGAGCAGGTAGCGCGTCCATACTCAAACCACTGAGCATATCGTCCAAAGGCGATGCCGAAGCTTTTGCGGCGGTGCTCGCCGGTGCCGCACTCGCCGGAGTTGAGGCGTCAAACGCGTCTAGTAAGCCAGTCGCAGATGACGGCGTTGCCACTGACGCTGCCATCGGTCCAAGATTTGAATTCAATTGAACAGGCGTCGAAGACGCGTCGCCGAATAAATCTTCGAGAGGATCAGTACTGTTCAATTGCGGCGGTTTCGACGCAGATGCCGGAGCGGAGGAAATGGAAACGTCGCCTCCTAATAAATCTTCCAAAGAGACTTGCGGAGAGTGATGAATTTCCGGTGGTTGCTTCGATACAACTTGCGCAGTCACGTGTGAAGGAGAAGGAGGCGCAACTGGCGCAGACGCAGGCGCAGATTCGATGTCAGCGAAGAGATCGTCCAACACATTCGCCGCGGCGACCACCACCTTTGACGCCGCCGCCGGCGAGTTTGCGACTGTAGCACTCGTTTGCACCGCGTCATTTTCACCGCCAAAATCGAGCAAGTCTCCTAACGCGGCGCTTTCGCTCGTGTTCTCCTCACCAACCGCTCGAGCGTTACTGGTAGCTAACGATTTTCGTCGTTTCTTTTTCCCCAACTCGACGAATTTCGGCGCTTCCGGCGGCGGCACGCGTTCCATCACCGTCGTCAACACCTCCGACCCGGCTTCAATGATGTGCGAATATTCGCACGCCCTGGCTTGCAATTCCAAGTCAACGGATGCTTGTAACGGCTTCATCGCGTCAATCGCTTGCGCAGCTTGCGATTGATCTCTCGCCGTTACTTTTGTCATTGCCGTCAACGCGTATTGTTTCGTAATTTCACTCTCTTTCGCGTCTCTCAAAAATACTTTCAACAACGCGGCAATATCTTGAATCGTCACGGTATTCTTCTCCTCGTTTTCCAACGTCGGCACGTGCGCTATGCAATCCGCAAACTCGCCACACACCCAACACGTCGTCGATTTCAACTGCTGCGTTGCGTTCTCTCCTAAATCTACGCACGCTTTAAACATGCTCCGGCCAATCAAGGCTTGCAACTTTTCGTCTCCTCGCGACACGACGCCGCAAAAAGTTCTTTGGTCCACATCGTCCACGTATTCTCCCGCTTGACGAAACGTCTCCACGGTCATTTCGCATCGCCAACGATCATCCGGCGCATTTTCTCCTATGAGCGTTACGATGCGTTTCGTTAAATCGCGTTTGAACTCTTTGTCCGCAACTTTCAGGTACTCTAAAAGTTCCGGCACTAACGTTCGAACGTTGCTCGCGTTAACTAAATTATACACTAAGTTTAACGCCGATTTCCGAATGCTCACGTCGGAATCCTTCACGCACTCGACTATAGTTTTTCGATGTCTCTGCACCGCGCCTTGATCAATTTTAACCACGGACGATAACGCCGTCAACGCGACATACTTTGCGTTGTTTTCTTTACTCGCTAAAAACTTCCCGAGAATATTCACCGCTAACACTCTTAATCCACCAACCGATTCCGTTTCTACGATGCACTCGACGCATTCCAACAAGATCGAAGCGCCGGCAAAGTTTTTGCTCGAAAACTCCGTGTTGGAAGCCACGTGCGCTAAGGTGTCTGACATTTCATCCGACGTCTCGCTACATCCTCGGCCTAATACTTTCAGAAGTTTTAAAATGTGCACCTGTAAAAACGGATCCGAGTGCCCTCCGACGTCGTGTTCGCTTTGTTGATTATTACTATTATTAGTATTATTATTATTATTATTCGCGCTCGAGGAACCGACGCTCTTTTTCTTCGTCTGCTGTGAATTCAACGCTTTCAAAACTTTGCACAACGAACCAACTTTCTTTCTCAATCGTTCGGTTGCTCGATCGGCGGCGTCTTCGTCAAACTCGCCGTCAATCTCGTCCGCTTTCCTCACGTCCTCGGTATCCTCAAAAACGTCCGACGGTCCTTCGCACAACCTATACGCTAACGTCACCGCGGCTAACAAAACTCCGTGATGTCTGTCGTTCAACAACCTCTCGCACGGATCTAGAAAACTCTCCGCTAACTCGGGCACTTTCTTCGCCACTCGAATCGCGCACAGCGCCGCCTTCTTCCTCACGTAGCTGTTCTTCGACAGCATCAACTTCCTCACCTCCTCGCTCACGTCTCGAGCCATCTCGCTGGTGCATATGTTCCCCAACGCGCACAACCCTAACCCAACCACGTACACATTCTTACTCATCAAATCGCTCTTCACGCTGTTCGTAATCAGCATCGTCACTTCCGAGCGTTCGTCCATCAGCGTCATCAATCCTAAATACCCCAACCGTTTATTCGCGTAATCCGCCATCGCCGTCAACTGCACGCACTCCATCTGCCCGAAATGCGTCGGGTACCCCAGCATGTGCACGAACAACAACTTCGCCACGTTCCTGTGTCGAAACATGTTGGACAGTTTCGCATCCGCGAACGCGTCTCGTATCGCCGCGGATTCTTTCGCCACTATCGCGCGTTCCTCTTGTTTCGTTTTCGCGTTACGCACCAATCTGACGAGTTCTCTCAAGCGCACGCACTTGAACGCTAATGAGTGCTTCCCGTCTTGATGTTCGCCCCCAGAAGAAATCTCTCGTTCCACGTGTTCTCGTTTCATTTGCGCCGTGTGGATGAACTCTTTCACTTTCGTTTTTGCTTTTCTCTTCAGCTGTGAAAGATGATGGTTTGCGCTCGTCCCTTCGTCGGTGTTTCCTCCTCCCATGATGTCTTTTATACGAACGCGCTCAGAAACAACAACAACTTATGAAGACTGAAAGAAGAAGATTTGAGAGGACGACAGAAACACACTTCAGAGAGAGAGTTTTTACTCCTCTGTTCTTT
>Ga0255758_10000091_pt1 | contig 89710 bp, 85 predicted proteins | sample 011ome_24_FD_179958 | JGI IMG/M metagenome (GOLD analysis project Ga0255758, IMG submission 179958) | Coastal salt marsh microbial communities from the Groves Creek Marsh, Skidaway Island, Georgia - 011513CT metaG (version 2) | ecosystem: Environmental > Aquatic > Marine > Intertidal zone >... | reverse complement strand
GGACATCTTCCGTTTCTCCCGCCGCCGATGGACGCCGAAAAGATCGATCGGGCGGGCCGCTGCCGTCGCGACGTCATGCCCGTACTCGACCGCCACTTGCAGGAGCTGCATTCGCACCCGGAGCGTAATCTCCGCGGTCGGGTCCAGCGGCGTGCCGCGATTGGCGAGTTCCGCGACGGCCTCGTCTACCGTCATCATCGCTTTGCCTTCTTAGCAGGATAGCCTTTCGCCCGCTCAGACACAGAGGTAACCGGCTCAAGGTATTCGGTTTTGGTGCGATGCATATCATCCGTGCGGCGGATGCCGGCGTGCTCTTCTGTGGCCCTGCGTGTGGCATTCTTGTTCGCCAAGATACTGCGTTCAATCGTCTCGCCGACCAGGTGGTCGATGGTGTCCGCCGCATCGGCGATGGCCTGTGCAAAAACCCTCTCGTCCCACCGAGCTCCTCGGGCATCGAGCAGCTTGACCGCTTCCGCACGATAGGCGGCAACGATCTCGTCGCGTACGTTCCCGGCGAGTAGGTAGGCCTTCGCGTGTTCGATACCGTGCGTGCGGCTCATCTTGTCAGCAAGGGCGGCGCAGCTCTCGGTATGGCGCTTGACCAACAGGGCAGGCAGTTCGCCGCCTTTGTGCATGGCATTGTTCAAGGATGTGATGTCCATGTTTTGAGCCCTCCTCAGGCCACGTAAAGATCAGCGTATGAACGAAGGAAACGGGCTGCGGCATCTCGTGATTTTGATGCAACATCTCGCCCGGTTTCGGCCGCGTGTTTGATGCTGGCGGTCTCCGCTAGCAGCTTTGTGTTCAACCGCTGCTCAACTGCCTCATCATCCTCAATAAGCGATTTTATCAACGCTTTGAGCGCAGGCTCTACCGCCTGGACGGCCAGGCGCTGGATATCGGAACCAGTCCAGTTGCGGGCGGTGGCCTGCTTCTGCTTGGCGACCCGGTCGAGCTTCTCCTCGATTACGTCCATCCGATCGGCCAGAAACTTGAGTTCGGTGCCGGTGCTGGTGCCATGCGACATAGCTTCTCGGAGTGCCGCGACTTCCTGCCGGACGGTTTCGATGTAGTTCAGTTCGTCGGTCATCGCGAGGCTCCTTTAGCGACCTGGATTTGCTTCCTCGCCCGCAGCTGCATGTCGGCGATCTTCTGATAACGGCCGACGAGGATATAGGCCGCCTTTGCCGAACGCTTGTCAGCACGGTTGCCAGTCGCGGCGTGCAGTTTTTCGAAGATTGATCGGGTCTGTTTCGCGAGCACCAGGTCGGCGGCATTTCGGGCCTGATTATACCAACAGGGATTACTCACAGATTTTCGCGTGTCGAGGCCCGAACCGTCAGCCTTAACCGCCGGGGCGATACGCTCAAGCTCAGCATCGGCTTCGTCGGCGATGGCGCGAAGCTTGGCCGATATGGCCAGCGCCTCGGGTGATTTCACATCGAGTGCATAAGCAGCCGCTCGGAGCTGCGGATCCGTCACCGTGTCGCTCATCTCGGAAACAGAGCCCTCGAGAAAGGAGGCTACGGCCCGATGCATCTTGGCGTCGTGTCGGATGCCCATCAAGGTCTTCTCGACACGCTTGAATGCGGTTTTTACGTCCGCCTTCATCGCTGCGATTTCGTTGCGTGCAACGTCGCCGTAGCCATCATCTACTAGGGCTGATAGCAGCAAATGGGCCGGCGTCTGACCCGCAGGGGCCGGTGGCTTGATATTGGAACGCAGCAAGGCAGATTTTGCCTCGATGCTACTAATCAGCGCTGTTGGGACCTGGTGTGCACGCCTAATCCGGGCGTACAGGCCTTCGTGCGTTTGTTCCATCGGGGGAACCTCCTTAAGACGGCCCGCGGGTTTACCATCCGCGGGTAGGGTTATTGTGCTGCCGTGATCTTAATTTTACCGAAATACCCCCCAATTCACGAAGCAGAAAGTGGCAAAAATGCACGCGATGGTCGCGGCGCGGATCGCGGATATGCCGAAAGGCGGGGACCGGCGTTCCAAAGATTTCAAAGCGCCAATTGGCGCATCCACCTCTCAGCCGGAAGCAGCGGAGAAGATGAACGTCAGCCGCAGGGCCAACGTAAGGATTGGGTAGATGGGCCAATTGGCCCCTCTCAGCGGTGCTGGGCGGTTCGTGCTACGAGTTTTCTCACTGCGAAAGCTATCTTGTCGCGAAATCCGTCGAGGAAAACCTCGGCAAGCTCAGCGTTATTTTCGTAATGAGCCAGCGAGCGGGCCGGGCCATCGTCAAGCCGCGCGATCGCGTGCGTCTGATAGAGTTCCAGGCGCAACTTAATATACGCGCCACGCCCCAGTCCGATCGACACGTATACGTGATTTTTGACGTCCGATACCTGGAATTGAACACAGGCCTGGCGGGACAATTGCGCCAGCGGCTCGAGCAACCGGCTTACCTCCGCCGAAACTGCCTTCGCGCGTTCGTTGAGTTCGGCCTCGCTGGATATTTTTTTGTGTGCCTCGGCGACCATCGTCTCGAAATCAAGCATCGAGCTGGCCTTTCATCACAGCACTCTCGCACTGAACGTTTGAGCTGTGATATTCTGACGGCATCCCACACATAAGAGAGGCGTCCAAATGGATTTTTCTGAATGGCTCAATCGTGAAATCGAAAACGCACGCTTGGAGGCTAATCATTTCGACGACCGCCGTCTGGGCTTCGGCGCGGCCGCGACTTCCTCAACGGCCTCGATCAAGCAGTCCTCCCGGACTTCGAAGCCGAGTTCTGCTGCCCAGCGAGCGGCATTGATGCATAGCTCTGACGCGGGATAGCCCTTTCTTGTGTCGTCAATCGCGGCGCTAACTTGGGCGACAATCGCTGCCCGGATCAGGCTTTCTACCGCATAAAAATCGCTACCGCCCTCGGCAGCCCTCATCGCCTCCACGGCGATGATATCTTCGGCCGATCCTGGGTTGGCGACGGTCATTTGCTTTTGTCCTGATTTCGGGACTTCTGTATGGCCTTCTTTAAGGCGTCTAATACTTCTTCGTCACTCGCCATCGCGGGGCTCCTAATTGACAGTTTTGGTGGGCTCAAGAAGCCGCTCGTCCACACCCATCTCGAGCAGCTTGTCGGAGTAGCTCCGGGCCAAGAGAACGTGCGTAGCCGCACAGTCGTCGCCGAACTGCGCTGAGATTTCGGCGGCGACGGATTGGTGGAGCCTCAGGTGCATCATCAGTTCTGCCGCGGTCTCTTTATCAGTCATCACAACATCGCCTTCGCAGGGGTGGCGAGCAGGTCGCCGTCGAGGTTCTCGACGACGGCGAGTGTGGCTTTCTGCTGCTTGGCCGCATTGCTGGCGGTTCGCCCATCAATATGCGCCCCGGTCAAAGCCAAGCTGCGCGCCAGCGTTATCTGTCGGTTTTGAAGCTGGACAATCGGATCTAAAAGCGGATTGCGGGCAATCACGTCCTGCCCCTTTCCGCCCTTCTTCCTGGTGACGTAGCCGACTTTCGATATCATGGTCTGAAGCTCGTCTAAATCGACTGTCGTGATAGCCAGCTGGGCAATCTGCGTCCGGTCAAAGTCTTTCCAATCGGCCGGCGCTCGGCTTGTCCAAATCTGTCGTGCAATCCGCATAGCGTGATCTTGCTTTTCGGGGTCGGCCATCGGCGTGACGGTGTCCTCGGGCCAGATTAACTCAGAAGGGTTTTTAACCGCTTGAAACGCATTTACGGCAGCGTCGGTACTGTCAGTCCTGGTGCGGCGATTTGCCATGATGTCTACCTCCAGTTCCCCATCGCGCCTCGCGGGCGGGGGCGCGTAAGGGCAATTGTAATGTAATAACATAACATTGCAAAGATTTTTAGGCCCGGTTTATGCGGGGGTTTTTCGAGGATGATTGAGGAAAACCGCGATGCCGGCGGGTTGTGGGCGGTTTGCGGCCAATCGTAGCAGGCGCAAATCGGTGCCTATTTGAGCCGCTGCAAATGGAGGGGGGTTGCGGCGGGTTAGCATCATCGCGCAGGGATGCCGCCGGTTGCAAGGCCTCGGGAATAGGACAAGATGTCCCCCGCCCCGGCCATAGGGGCCTCCCCATCCCCGCCTAGCGATATAAAAATTTTTCCCTTTTTATATCAATAGATTGCAGCGCGATGTTAATGTGATTGGACGGCAACATCGCGGATGCCTATTGGTTGCCCAGTATGTTGGCCAGCGCCGTTTGAGCGTCATCGATCGCCGTGCGTGAGCCAAAACGAGCAATGCGGGTAACCAAGTCCCGTTGCTCTAGTGTGAGCCTATCGTCCGCCTGGACTTGTTGGCAGAACGCTTCTATGCGGCCGTGGTGGTGTTCTGTGTAGCCGGTGTTGGGGTGTTTAGGCATTGGATTATCCTTCAGTTACGGGGTTCATATTCGTCCTGGCCGTCAATCATCATCAGGCCCAATCAGTACTAACTTGTCGTAAAACAACCGCTCCGCCCCAGGGATTGGCGCTTCAGTTGGTTGTATTTTGTCGGGGTAAATAATTGCCGCCCGCTTCTTGCGGTTACCTGTCACCTCATATCGGACGCGCTGGGTGCCAAAGTACCGAGGCAATTGTCCAAATGGGCCACCCTTGAGCCTTGCAGCCTCATCCGGGTTGCGCTGTAAGTAGTGCGTCGCAGCCTTCGGTGTCTTGAAACGATCAGGTAACACGGCGGCCATGCCGGCAGGGCACAGGGCCACAACGCCGTTAGCCAACATCTCATCGACGGCACCAATCCGCTCAGACTCAGGCTCAGGGGTTGGTGTAAAGGTGAACGGTGCGCGTTCAGGAAGCATGAGATGTGATGATCTCGCCACCATCACCGCGACGGATTTTAAGTCGGTCGAATAGACGCGGATTTGCGATGCATCAACGCCATCGTCGGCATCTTCATCGGGCTCATTTTCCGGCGAAAGTTGCCCACCGTTGCCACATGCCGCGTTTATATTATACTGAAACGGGACTATGTGGCCATCGTGGGCAACTTTCGATTTGTAGATATCGCCCTCAGAAACCATTATCCGTTCATCAATCATATCCACGCCACACCGGCCTAAAATGTCCACCACCTCGCGGACGGCATACACCGGCCTTGCAAACGGAAGAGGGTTGCCGTTCTTTTTCTTGCGCTGAACCGCAAACTTTGCCGACACCATATTCAGGAACGCCAGTTCGTGGCGGCGGGCGATAATCCGGTCGAGAATTACTTCGGCCACGTCCGGGGTCAGCCATCTGGGCTGCGATATATCAAACCCATCAAAGAGGTATTTGTAGAACCGAACGCGTAAGTTCTGACGCGGCGCGGCGAACACCGAACGTACTTTTGGATTATCGCCCTGGGCACCTACGCCATCCACCAGGGCCTCGAATCGGCGCAATCTACTCATCCCTGCATCGAGATAAAAATCGATATCGCCTTCAGTTATGTCGGTGATATTTAAATCACGGCGCAGCCGGGCCGCGAAGAGCGTTGTGCTTTCATCGTCCGTTCGAATGCGCTTGTTTTCCAGCTTTTCATATTCTTCGTCACTGATGTCGTCTGACTTGATCAATGCCTCAATTAGCTCGGCATCGGCTTTCATCTTGGCCATCTTCAAATATGTGTTGTCAGCGTCCTCGGCGGATCTCGTCAGGTTCCAGCCTGCGGCCTCTAGCTGCCAGTAAAGACGTGCTCCGAAATCGGCGCGGGCGTTGATTTCACCCGCCTTGATGTGCGCTATCAGGCTATCGAACGTGCCGCGCCCTTCATCCCGTTCTGTGCCGAACAATCCAACCGCGACCTGGTGAAGTGTTTTTGCGTCCTGGCCGCCAAAAATGTTGTTAGGTAAGATGCCGATAACAAATCGCTTAACATAACGGACACGCTTGAGCATTTGTGCGGCGTCTTGCGCCGTGATTGCATGGCCACCACCAATGAACGCCGTCAGCGTGAAGTGCGGCTCGCCTTCGTGTTGGATAGAAATGCCTGACGATATGACGGGGCTCGAAATCACAAGGTCATAGTTTCTTGATTTGTCTTCGATTTTCTCCAGGAACTGGCCTTGTTTTGAGCCGCCCTTGTTACCCGCGTGGATAAACAGGCATTTAAACCCCGCGTCAGTGAATCGTTTTTCGAAATAACGTCCCGTTTTGACGGATTCCACAGCCAGCCAAACCGCTCCGCCAGCGTGAAGCTCTGCCGAAATAATCGCATCAATAGACGCTGCCGCCGTTGCGCCGGAAAAAATCTCAGCCTCTGCGTCGGCTGGCGGCTGTTCGCGGTTGATGATGTTGAAAACTTCGCCTGGGCGGCAGTATTCAAGGAATTTAATCGTGCGCTCGTCAATCACTGCGTCGGCAACAACAATCACTTCCGCATTTCGCACCAGACTGACAAACTTTTCAAACACCGCCCTGGCGTCAGCCTCTCGGGTGCAGCACTGCTGCTGTGCGTCAAAGAACCGAAGGACTTGCGATATTTCGTCGACGAATAAGACGCTGGTTCCATCTAGGAAGCTGGCGAATTTTGAAAGACTAATTGACGGCAGACAAATAGCCATTCGGTTGATGCTCAGAGCATAGCCGGGATCATCGTTGTAGCAGGCGATGTCTAGCCGCTCTGACATTTCGAGAACTAGCGATATACGATGACATATGGCGGCCATCCGCTTATTCGCGGCCTTCGCCCAATCGGCAACGCTTCGGCCCATAATTTGCGTTTTGCCGGAAGCCCATCCGCCCCTGATAATAAAAACGCCAAACATCCGGTCGGCCGGGATTGGCTTGAACTCGGGAACCGTCACCACATTGTGTTGGTGCCAAACTGAAGGTGGAAGGCTCACCTCAGCTGCCGCCTCTTTCTTGCGGGTTTGAACGACGAACTCCACTCGCTTAACGACAATATCGAGCCAGTCATCGGATAGAAACTCAGGCGGCACAGAACCGACTATTTCTGCAATAACGTTCTTCACCTCAATCTTGGATGGGATCCACTTTGCCATCCGGATTGCGACGGCCAGCGATCGAGCGAATGCCTGCCGTTCTGTTTTTGACTTGGCGAGGAACTTTTTCTGCTCGCTCATCGTCGGCCTGCGTCGGGCTGGTTTTATCTTCCAGGGGTCGCCATCAAGGCGGTCCGACAGCGTCTGATACTCTCTGATATCTTGCGGATGTGCCGCGTCGATAATCTCGCGCACAGCATCGAGGCCATACGCCTGATGGATATCGTTGAAATCACCCGTGCCAGGCTCAAGGTTGGTAATCGATACCCGGTGTCCCGCCTTTAAAAACTTGGAGATAGCCTTATTCGTTGACGCCTCTGCTGGAGTGTCGGGCGAATAGTCATCGCCAGCGATTGTGATATCGACGCCTTCGGGAACGGGGGCGTTGACGAAATTACTGACACCAAGCACAGCCCAGGTCTCGCGTCCCGTCGCCAGCCATACGGAGAGCGCCGTCTCAGGCCCTTCCGCCAAGATAATAGGATGCTTGCCGGGGAAACGCGCTGCCGCGCCTGTGACGCGCCCGTGAGAGCGTTTAGCGTCCTTTGAGGTCTTCTTCCCCTCGGCCGTGAGGTGGATAATCTGTACGGCCTGAATATAGCCCTCAGCGTTCAGTGCTGGGACAATCAATCCGCCGGGACGCCGTTGCGATGGTCCCTTGTAACGAACGCAATCAGGCCAGAATCCGATAGATCGGCTGCGCAAGTACGCTTCTGCTGGTGTGCCTTCAATCGGCACAGACTGAGCGTAAAGCTCTTTTGCCCATTCTGCCTTTTTAGAATATTCCTTGGCCTTATCGTCAGCCGCCTTTTCGATGGCCGCATAATCAATAACCGGCGCGGGCGTGTTATCTGTTATTCCGAGATAATCGCTGGCCCAGTCTGCCGCTGTGCGCCAATCCATACCACCGAAGTGTTGGATTAAAGTTAGCGGGTAGCCGCCTTTTTGGGCCTCGTGGTCGTACCACTTGCCAGCCTTCGGCCCACCAACCTCAATTGCCAGCGAGCCATTGGTGCCGGCTTTGATTGTTGATCGAGTTGAAAGAGACTTATTCGGGACAACGCCTAAGGCGTCGCACAGCCCGCGCATATTCCCTTTAAGTAGGTGGTTCAGTTCCTTGGTGTTAAGCATCGAGGATTAATTCCCATCCTCGTAAGCAATCTCAGCGGCGCGTTCGGCAAATAGGTGAAGCAGATGCCGCTCGCTTTCCTCAGCCGCTCGAACCGCCCCGAACACGTCGGAATCAATAAAGGCCTCGATTTCCTGGGCTAAGATGCGGCGCATTTCTGGTGCCGGTATGGCCTCAGCCTCAACCGTCCCCGCGCCGTCGAACCCACCGCGCCGGTCCTTTACCGGTTTATGGGGCAAGCCCATTAAACTGATCTGGTCTGGCGTGACCGCAATTCGATTAAAAGCAATCTCAACGTTCGGCGCGTGTTCGCGGAGCTTTTCCTCAAGCCCTGCGCCAATCAGCACGCCGCTTGCGTCGTAGTCGCCAATATAAATAATCGCGGCCTTACGTTCAGGGCCGACGATTTGGGCGAGATGCTGCCCTGCTTCGTAAATCAGGCTGTCGCTAGGGAAACCACCGCAGGGATACAATGGCACCCCGGCTTCGCGGGTCTCACCGACGATGCTGCCGGCGATGCTTCGGCTTTCGCACCAGACTTCAACGTGTGTCGGGTTGTGCTTCCAGATGTTGCGCCGATAGAACGCGGCAGTCTCGCGCAACGCTTCTTCGGGGCTATCGAATGACGATACAAAATGCCCCGCCCTGGAGGCGTCGACGATGCAGCCATACGGGATGCGCCCTGACCTACGAAGCTCCACGAGACGACGCTGCACGGCGACGTAGCCGCGCTGTGACTTTTCGACAAGCGGCTCGGGCTGACTGACGACTTGGTAGAAACAGTTCCGGACTGTCAGCGGATGATCGCGTGCGACGATGGCGCAGATCACGCCGTCCAGTCTCGCAACCTCGGCTTTCGTCCTTCTAATTCGTGGCATCTTGGCCTCTTTCGGCGATGCCACCGTTGAAACCAGCGCGGGTTCTGGGGTACTATAGGGGCGTCTGAGCAGACACCTACATTCCCCCCGAAAGCCCGTCGCCATTTCCCCCGGCGGCGGGACTTTCTTATTCGGAGAGTGACTGTTCGCCGGGATTGGCGAGAGCATTAGCGCGGGATATCACCTCGCGCCGCTTGCCAATGAAGGTCTCCTGCCATTCCTTGATAAGCTCGACGGTTGTGTACCAACGGCGGCCCACCATGAAGAAGTACGGCGCGGCGTTTGGGTCTGGGTCTTTTCGCAGCAGGTCAAGCGTAGTGACCGGCATTCGCAGCGCGGCAGCGGCCTCTTCGATGGACAGCTGAAGGCGTGGAACCTGCTGGAGATCGACTACATTCTCGGCTTCGGATTTGCGGGGCATTTCGGTGTCTCGACAGTTGTTTTTAACGAACTGTCGAGAAGCCTACCGAAACCCGTTCCGCCAAACTAAACGTGTGGCGGTCGATTTTTTAAACTTTTTTTTCGGCGAATTTCTGCGGTTTTTCGCGTATTTCCGAAATATCTCGCTCAATTGTGCGACGACTGAATCGCTTGGAGCCCACCACCAGCGTGGCCACGATTTCGTCAATCGCAAGCCCGTTCTTGAGCATCTCTGCAACGGCCTTTTTGCGGCGGGAAACAATCTCTGTTTTCGCCATATTAACCACCGCCAGGCCCTTCCCACGGTTACCTGCTTTTGCCTCATCTGAGGCGTAACGCCAGATGTGATCGGGAATGGCTGCGCCGTTTCTCATATACGCCAGCAACCGCCCGACGTCGGTTTGCTGCAATCCGGCAGTGGGGGGTTGGATGTTCACTTTCTCAACCATAGCGATTGAATGGTCGCGCACTCCAGCCTGATACAGCAAACGGGCGCTGGCGATAGTCGAATGAATTCCCTTAATCACGCGAACCACTCTGCATTCTGGGTTGGGATGAAGTGGGCATATGTGCGCTCGATCATCGCCGCCGACGTGCCGCAATGTTTAGCGACCGCCAGGATGGGCACGCCCCTGGCAATGTGCCGACTGATAAACGTGTGACGGCATGTGTATGAGGTAACGCCATCCAGCCCCGCTGCCGCGACGGCAGCCTTGATGGATTTCTGGTGCCTGCCTTCCGGCCATGCGGTGCCATCATCCCTGGCGATCAAGGGTGCATCTTGCTCCCGGGCTCGGGCGTGTTCATGGAAGAACGCAGCAACGCGGGGGCTAAGGTCGATGGTGCGGGTGCCTGTTTTGCCGCGCATGGTTAGCCGATTGCCGCGCAGGTCGCCAACGGTGGCTGTTCGTATTTCGCCCATCCTCGCCCCCGTCATCAGCAGCGCCTCAAGCAATACGTGGGTGGCTCCCGTCGCCGCAGCCAACAGTCGGCACTCTTCGTCGTCGCTCAGGATACGGACGCGTGGGTTATGCGAACCGCCGAAAGGCTTTACCATGCTCCACGCCCGCGGGCCTGTATAGCCCGCCTCGTCGGCGGCTTGATTTAGTGCCGCCTTCAGGATGGCCAGGCGGCGATCGGCCGTTGATCGGGTTCTGCCGCGAGCAATGAAATCGGCCTGCCAGTTCTTGATGTCAGCAACGGTTATGGTTTTGAGGTTACGCCGTGGGAACGCCTCAGCAAGCCGGCGGGCTTCACCCCTCAGGTTCGTCGCCTGGTCAGGACTGACACCCTTCAGTATCTTGTCGTTAGCCCACGCCGCCGCAGCGTCAGCCACCGTGATGCTGGCCGGGTTCGCATTCTCCTTGCCAGCGGCAAGGGCGAGTGCTGCCTTGAAATCCAGTACAGCCACGCCATCAGCTTCGGCCATGTCGTCGGCTGTGCCTAACGCCTCAAATCGATAGCCCTCTGCCATCATGATGCGCAGCGTCCATGTGCCTGGCTTTGATAGAGACCGCCGGCGATATAGCAGCGCCCTTCCCGGCCCCAGCGTGTGCACATAAGCTGCCGATCGGGGTTTCAGCTTACTGCGGCTTGTCTTCGTCGATAAGTTCATCGGCTTATTTCTGGCTTAATCTAACTAGAACGAACCAGCTGGTGGTTTATTTGAACTTACACCCGAAAACCCCGGCCTGCCAAGCTTTTTATATGAACCAGAAACAACCATCTGCGCGGCGGGATGCCCCGATTATGCCTTCGTACTGCAGGGACTGCGCGCCATTATCGGCAACCCGGCCCGGATGCTGAGCGTCGACGCCGACGGCGCCAGCTATCCCGCGGCCTGGGCTGTCATCACCAATATCTCGCGCTATGGCGGCCCCTATACCCTGTTGCCGGGGGCAGACCCGGGCGCGACGGAACTGACGGCAGTACTTTTCCGCAAAGCGGGAAGATTCTCCATGTGTTGCAACCTGGTGCGGATCGGGTTCGGCATCGCCGTCCGGGCCAAATCGGTCAATGTGGTCCGTGCACAATCCTTCAGGCTTTCCGGCCCCGAAGACGCCCCCGTTCCGGTTCAGATCGATGGCGACGCCGCCGGGACACTTCCGATGCAGATCGACGCGACCGACCAGTTTGTTCTCGTGCTATGCCCCCCGGCGGCGCGATAACACCTCACGTTTTCGTCAATTGCGTTGTGCGCACCGTCTGCCATATGTGATCCTGTTCCCGAGGGAGCAGATCTCCGGACTGAAAGGTCGCTTATGTCATATACGCTTGCCGCGGCCCTCGGGCTTGTCGCAATAGGCTCAATCTGGCTTTCGCCGCGCGCGCTCGATACCGCCGGCTTTTTTCGCGGCACCTCCGGCTCCGGCGCGGCGCCCGGCCTGCTGACCCTCGTGTTTTCGCAGGTTACCACCTGGGTGTTTGCGCGCTCGCTGATGAATGCCGCCATTCTCGGCTATTTCTACGGCGCCGCCGGAACGATCGCCTATGCCGCGTATTACCTGTCTTTCCTGACCGGCGCCTGGATTATCGATGCCATCCGTTTCAAGCATGGTTTCGAGTCCATCCAGTCGTTTCTGGCCGACCGGTACGGCCAGACCGGTGTCTGGTGCTACAACGCGCTGGTCGCCGTGCGGCTTTTGTCGGAGGTGTTCGCCAACCTGCTGGTCATCGGGATCATCTTCGGTGCAGCGGGCTCAACGGCCTATATCGCGTCCATCGTTGTGCTGGCCCTTGTCACGCTCGGGTACTCGGTTCTGGGCGGGCTTCGTGCCTCGCTCCGCACCGATGTCTTCCAGATGAGCGTGCTGATCGCCGTACTCGTCGCGCTCGTCATACAGACGGGTATCGTCAGCGGCTACGACATCCCTGCCCTGGCGGCCAGCAGTCCGGACCTCGGCGGGCCGGGATGGGTGCTGCTCTGCGTCGCCCTGCTGCAGGTCTGGAGCTACCCGCTGCACGACCCGGTCATGATGGACCGCGGTTTCCTTGCCGACCGCGAAACCACGCGGAAAAGTTTCTATCACGCGGCCTGGCTCGGAATCATCTGTATCCTCGCCTTCGGCTTCATCGGCGTCCACGCGGGGCTTTCGAAAGAGACCGGCGAGACCATGGTGGCAACGCTGGAACGGCTGCTCGGCCCCGAAACCATGCTGCTGTTCAATTTCGCCATCATCATTTCCGCCGTCTCGACGCTGGATTCCACGCTCGCCTCATCGGCCAAACTGGCGATCGTAGACATGAAGGCCGGACGCGAAACCGTCGCCAATGGGCGGATCGCCATGGTGCTGTTCATGCTGGGCGGACTGATATTCGTGTTCACCGGGTCGCAGGACCTGTTCAGCGCCGTCGCGGTCAGCGGCACCGCCTCGATGTTCCTCGCGCCGGTCATCTTCTTTTCGATCTGGGGGTCGGCCCGCCCGCCGTTATGGAGCTTCCTGACGGCCTTTGCCGCCGCGATGATAGGCGCTGCCCTTTATTTCTTCGAAGCAGGCGGGACCCTGTCGCTGATCGAACCGGTCACCGGTGTAGCCCACAAGTATTCCAAGCTACTGATTATCTGCCTCGGCGTCCTCGCGGCGGGCTGCGCGGCATTCTGGGTCGGTATCCTCACCGGCGCCAAACGCTGAGTTTCAGCCGGCCGGGCGCAGCAGGATAAAGAACGGGCCCTCGACCTTCCAGACGGTGTCGCCGTCCGCATCGACGCCCCACATGCGAAACCGGACAAGACCTCTGTCGGGCTTCGATTTCGATACCCGCTTTTCCAGAACCTTCGCCCGCGGCGTGATCGGATCGCCCGCGCGGACGGGCTTCGACCATTCGAAGACATCGAACCCGGGCGATGCCAGCCCGGCCGTGTCCTTCATGACCGCCTCGAGAAACGGCGCGACGCAGTTGAGCGCCGTCTGCCACCCGCTGGCAATGACCACACCATAGGGGCCATCGGCTGCCGCCACCGGATCGGTATGCATGGGCTGGGAATCATACTGCTTTGCGAACGTCGTCACGCTTTCCTCGTCCAGCACCCATGGATCAAAAGACCATTCCTGATCGACGGTAAAATCTTCAAAATAGCGAGAGGGCATCACATCCATCCGTTTCCGATTGACGTCAGACCCGATAATCACGTCGGGAGGACGGTGCTGCAACCCGGTTGTTGCGGCGCACTACAACCCTTGACGGACGCGCCGAAGCGGATAGGTTTGCCCGGTGGCAGCTTCTCAGGAAATCATGACAAATTCATCCGAAATACAATTCTCGGTCGATGGTCCCATCGGTCGGATGCACCTGACAAAAGAAAAATCCCTCAATTCCCTGACCCGCGCGATGTGCCTCGGCATGCACGAGCACCTGAAAGAATGGGCAGCGGATGACGACATTCACGCGGTTGTAGTCACCGCCGAGGGCCGGCGCGCGTTCTGTGCCGGCGGGGATGTGATCCAGGTCAGCACCGCCGGTCAGCAGGACCCGGTCGCGGCGCGGGATTTCTTTCACGTCGAATACGCGATGGATCTCGCGATCGCCGACTTCCCGAAGCCCTATATCTGCCTGATCGACGGCATCGTCATGGGCGGCGGGATCGGCATATCGGTCAACGGCCGCTACCGCGTGATGAGCGAGCACGTCATGGCGGCCATGCCGGAAACCGGAATCGGGCTGTTGCCGGATGTCGGCGCGACGTCATTCCTGAATAAATGCCCCGGTCGGACCGGACTGTATCTCGGGCTGACGGGTGCGCGGCTGGATACGGCGGACGCCATCTACGCGGGGTTCGGGACGCATTTCGTTCCGCGGGACCGCCTGCACACACTGCTGGATACGCTGATCAGCGCGGAATATCTCGGCGACGACTTCGAGATCGTCGAAGGCATCATCGACCTGTTCTCGGGCGACCCGGGTCCATCCAAGCTGCAGGCTCGCCGCGCCGACATAGACCGGCTGTTCGCCTCGAACGATGTGGAGACCATCATTGCGGCATTGAAGGCCGATGGTTCCGAATTTGCTGACGAAGCGCTCGCGGCGCTGGATCACATGTCGCCGACAAGCCTGAAGGTTACGGCAAAGCAGATCACGGACAATCCCGGCATTTCGGTGAAAGACGCGCTTATCCTGGAACACCGTCTGGTCAGCCAGGTTCTGCTGCGCCACGAATTCTACGAGGGCATCCGCGCCGCCCTTATCGACAAGGACCGAAGCCCCAAATGGCGGCCTGCTACGCTGGCCGAGGTCACCCCCGACTACGTAGACGCCCATTTCGAAAGTCTCGGGGACGGCGAACTCGTCCTCGACTGAATATTGACGCACATCGCCAACAGGAGAATTTCCATGGCCTATGAGAACATACTTGTCGAAACCCGCGGTCATGTCGGCCTGATCACACTGAACCGGCCGAAGGCGCTGAACGCGCTGTCCTCGCCCCTGATGGCGGAACTGACCGACGCGCTGGATGCATTCGAGGCGGACAACAATATCCGGGCGATGGTCCTGACCGGCTCCGAGAAAGCCTTTGCAGCTGGCGCCGACATCAAGGAAATGCAGGAAAAAACCTGGTCCGAAGCCTATATGGAAGACTTCATTACCGCCGGCTGGGAACGACTGACACGGTGCCGCAAGCCGGTGATCGCGGCGGTCGCCGGTTTTGCCCTTGGCGGCGGCTGCGAGGTCGCGATGATGTGCGATTTTATCATCGCCGCCGATTCCGCAAAGTTCGGCCAGCCGGAAGTCAATCTCGGCATTCCGCCGGGCGCCGGTGGTACGCAGCGGCTGACCCGCTTTGTCGGAAAATCGAAGGCCATGGAAATGTGCCTCACCGGGCGCTTCATGGATGCCGAGGAAGCCGAGCGCGCAGGTCTTGTCTCCCGCATCGTGCCTGCCGCAGACCTGATCGAGGAAGCCGTCAAAACCGCCGAAGCCATCGCATCGAAATCCATGGCCGCCAACATGATCATCAAGGAATCGGTGAACCGCGCCTACGAGACCACCTTGTCGGAAGGCGTGCGGTTCGAACGGCGCATGTTCCATGCCTGCTTCGGCTCCCAGCACCAGAAGGAAGGCATGGCCGCGTTTTCCGAGAAGCGGAAACCCGAATTCGATAACGGCTAGGCGGGAGAACCTCCGCAGGATCAGGCCCCGGTTTCCGGGGCCTTTTCTTTTACCTGCTTCTTCGGGTTAGAATTCGGCGGAACGATCGGAACATCGTCATGCAAACAGTCGCCTACGCCGCCTCGGTCGGGCATTCGGTCTGGTTTTCATACGACACCGGCGAGACCTGGAACCGGGCGCATACCAACACCGGCGGGATCTATAACGAATCCCGGTGCTGGTGCCTCTCTACCCACGCGGACCGGCCCGGGGAAGTGCTGTCCGGAACGGATATCGGTGTCTATCGGTGGGACCCGGCCGCGGCACGCTGGAATTACGTCGCCTCGCCGATGGACGGGATGCATATCCTGCAGATCGTCCAACATCCGCACGATGCAGATCTCATCGTCGCCGGTACCCGGCCTGCCGCGATCTATATTTCGGAAGACGGCGGCGCGACGTGGTACAAGGCGCCGGTCGGCAATGCCTCCGAATGCGAATTCATCAATACGCCGCGGGTCACGTCGATCCAGTTCGACCCGGTGGACCGGGACACGATCTGGGCGACCATCGAAATCGATGCGATCTGGCGTTCCCGCGACCGGGGCCGCACGTGGCAACGCCTCGCCGACGGGCTGCGCACCGACGATGTCCACAATCTCGTCATCTTCGACGATTTGGGCAAACGGCGAATCCTCTGCTCGACCGAGCTTGGCCTTCACCGCTCCGACGATGACGGCGAAACCTGGACGTTCGTCGACGTGCCCCAGGCTCCCTGGCCCTATTTCCGCTGCATGGCGCGCCGCGCAGATAGCTCGGGCGTTATATTCCTCTCGGTGGGCGACCGGCCGTCCGGCGAAAGCGGCCTGCTGCTGCGCAGCCGCGACTGGGGCGAAACATGGGAAGATGCGGGCCTGCCGACACCGGTCAATTCGACCATCTGGTGGATCGGCACGAATGCGGCGAACCCGAAGCTGATTTTCTGTTGTACCATCATGGGCCAGATATTCCGGTCCACCGACGGCGGCGAGACCTGGATTCGGATGAAGCGGGAACTGGGCGAACTTCGCATGATTACATGGGCGCCCGCCCCGGCGGTGTAAGGTTTCGACCGATTGGGCCATTGGCAAAAACACAGCCGGTGCGATAGCTTCGAGACCGAGGACGTTATCCAGAACGTACCGCGTGTCACAGAAGCTGCCACAGCAATAGAATGAAAGACCGATGACCAGACAAACCCGCATCCCCTGCGTTATCCAGCGCGGCGGCACGTCAAAGGGACCATATTTCCTTGCGTCGGATCTGCCGTCCGATCCCGAATTGCGGGACCGGGTTCTGCTCGCAATCATGGGCTCGCCCGATGCCCGCCAGATCGACGGGCTCGGCGGCGCCGACCCGCTGACCAGCAAGGTCGCAATCGTCAGCAAATCGGCCATGGACGGCGTCGATCTCGACTACCTGTTCTGCCAGGTGAAGGTCGACCAGCCGCTGGTCGATATCACGCCGAACTGCGGGAACATGCTGGCGGGCGTCGCGCCTTTTGCGCTCGAACACGGGCTGATCGCGGCACAGGACGGGCGGACCACGGTACGCATCCACATGGTCAATTCGTCGAACCTCTGCGATGTGCATATCCAGACGCCGGGGGGGATCGTTACCTATGAGGGCGATGCCCGCATCGACGGATCTCCCGGCACCTCTGCCCCTGTCCTGATCGACTTCCTCGATACCGCAGGATCCGCCTGCGGATCGCTGCTGCCGACGGGGAACGTGGTGGATGTCGTCGACGGCGTGAAAATCACCTGCATCGATAACGGAATGCCGGTGGTGCTGCTGAAGGCGCAGGATGTCGGCGCGACAGGATACGAGACGCGTGACGAACTCAACGCCGCCGAGGACGTGAAAAAGCGCATCGAATCCATTCGCATCCAGATCGGCGAAGCGATGAACCTCGGCGACGTCACCGAGAAGGTCGTCCCCAAGATGTGCCTCGTCTCCCCGCCGGTGAATGGCGGGACGATCAACACAAGGTGTTTTATTCCCCATGTTTGCCACGCCTCCATCGGTGTCCTCGCCGCGGTGACCGTCGGCACGGCCTGCGTGCTGCCGGGTTCGACCGCCTATGACATTGCCGAAGTCCCGGCGGGTGAGCCGAAGATGATTTCCGTCGAACACCCCTCCGGCGAATTCTCCGTAGAGCTTGAAACCGGCGCCCCCGTGGACGGTATTCCCCGGATCGAACGCGCCGCCCTGCTCCGCACGACTCGCCGCCTGATGGAAGGCAACGCCCTGATCCCGGCCGATATCTGGGATGGCCGAACCGGCCTTGTCGCGGACGCAGCGGAGTAGCCGGCAGAATGGACAGCACCGATATTATCGACCGGTTGAAACGGCTGGATACGCCCGCGGTCTCCGACGCGCTGGACCGCCTTGATATGCCGGGCCGTGTAACTCACCTGCACCGCCTGACAACCGAACAACGGATTGCCGGCAGGGTCCTGACGGTGAAACTGGGCACCGGCAAAGCGCTCGACGGACCGCCCCGTCACCTCTGCACCTCGGCGGTCGAGGCCGCCGGTCCGGGCGATATTCTGGTGATTGAGCAAAGATCGGGCATAGAAGCTGCCGGCTGGGGCGGCATCCTGTCGAACGGCGCAAAGGTTCGGGGCATTGCCGGCGTCATCTGCGACGGCCCGGTCCGCGATGTGGACGAGAGCCGCGATCTGGACTTTCCGGTCTTTGCCGAGCGCGCCATCCCGACAACCGCGCGGGGCCGCATCGTCGAGGAAGCCTTCAACGAACCTGTGACGGTCGGCAACGCGACCGTCACACCCGGCGACTACGTACTCGCCGACGGGTCCGGCATATGTTTTCTGGCGGCGGACCGGGTCGAAGAAATACTCGAAGTCGGCGAAATGGTGGCAAAGCGCGAGGCGCTGATGACCAGGGCCGTCCTCGCGGGCGAGCCTATCAGCCAGGTCATGGGCGCCGACTACGAGGACATGCTGCGTAGGGACTAGGCTATCCCGCCTGTTTCCAGTGGGGCGGATAGGCGTTCTCATATCCCGGCAGATTTTCCATTTCCCGGCACCATCCGTCTATCGTCGGGAAATGTGTCCCGAGCGGATGAATGCCAAGTTCAAGTTCCGCCTCTGCTTCACGCGACGCCGCGCGCACCAGCTGCATGATCACCGGGTACAGGACCAGATCCGCGGCGCTCAGGGTATCGCCCGCCATCCAGGATGTTTTCGACAGACCGGCCTCGATCAGCGCAAGCTCGCCCCGCACCGTCTCTGCCGCCCCGGTAATTTGATCGGCGAAGTCCCTGCCCTTGCCGCGAAACAGCGGGCGGGAAATCTCGCCGACGGTGTCACGCAGGTTTCCGTCGCATTCGCAGATCGCCTGCCAGATGCGGGCGGTTTCGACCGGCGACCGCCCGAATAAAGGGGGCTCCGGATACCGGGCATCCAGATAGGACAGCACCGCAAGCGTCTCGCATACTGTCGTGCCGTCATCGACCAGCACCGGCACCTGACCGCGCGGATTGATTTTCAGATATTCGGGGCTTTTCTGTTCGCGCTTGGCGTTGTCGAGACGCCGCGGTTCATACGCGATCCCTTTGACTTCCAGCGCCAGCATGATCGTCCAGCACGGCGGCGAGCCGGAAATGAAATAGAGTTCAGGCTGATTCATCGCAACGGGCACTCCCTTCAGGTATTACCGGAACAATCCGGCCAAGATCCCGCGCAGCCCGCAGGATACAAAATCGCGCTTGCCGAGCGCCACCCGCCCTGCGATCGGGTCACCCTTTCGCAACAGAACGAGCAGCCGGTCGGCGAGGCGCACGATGACGGCCGTTTCCATCGCCAGGCGCCGGTTCGTCAGTTGGCGGGACAGCGGGCGCGCCTGCTTCATCAGTTCTTCGCAGCCGTCGAGACACTGGTTGATCACCCGGCGCAGTCCCGGTGTCGCCGCGTCCCGGTCGAGGTCTTCCACCGCAACCCCCGCCGCCGCCATCCAGTCTCCCGGCAGATAGACGCGGTCCAGTTCGCGATAATCGTCCGCCAGGTCCTGAAGATGGTTCAGGACCTGTAGCGCGTTGCACAGCGCGTCGGACCCCGCGAATTTCGCATTGTCCTCTCCGTGCAGGTCGAGCAGGAAACGGCCGACGGGCGATGCCGACAGGGCGCAATAGCCCATCAGATCGTCCCAGCTTTCGTAGCGCTGTTTCACCGCATCCTGCTTGAACGCATGGATGAGATCGATCGCATGCTGCAACGGCACGCCGGTCGCCGCCGCGCTGCGGCGAACGGCGTAGGATTTTTCAAGCGCGGGGTCGTCCGCTATCTCACCGGTCAGCGCTCTCTCGAAACGGTCGAGGCGGGCGAGCTTGTCTTCGGGAGACAGCGCACCGTTATCGGCAATGTCGTCCGTCGCCCGGGCCAGTTCATAATAGGTCGCGACATGCGGGCGCAGCGCCCTCGGCAACAGAAAGGAGCCGACCGGGAAGTTCTCGTCGCCGGCGCCCTTGCCTGTCGGTGTTTCAATGCTGTCGGCGGCCACCTGCGTCACGTCAGTCCTGTATCCGAAATTGTGTCAATCTGCGCGGGCGATCTCGCCTGCCGCACTCTCTGTCATGATGGGGCGTCTATCAAGTCCCGCAGCATTCACGGCCGGTATGTCCGCCCTTTCCAGGCACCGCCCTTCCCCTGCCAGTGGCGGCGGGCGGAATCGAGCGTCATCAGCGTATATAAAAGCCCCGCGATCGGCAGGGTTAAGCCGTACCACGGACTCAACCCGTAGCGGTAGATCGTCGGTGCATAAGCCCACCCCATGGCGAACCAGGCGGCCGCGGCGGCAACTGCCGCCGGCAATTCTCCCACCACGAGCGCCCAGACCACCAACACCGGCGGGGAAAGATAGAGAAAGAGCATCCCGATGACGGTGCCCAGCAGCGCGATCACGGAATAGTTCAGCTGGTGAAAAGCGGTCCGCGCCACCATCCGCCAGGTTTCGCCCAGAGTCCCATAGGCGCGGATACTGCGCGTCTCCGTGGCAAGCGCCAGCCTGATCCGGCCGCCGGACGATTTGATCCGCTGCGCCAGCGCACAATCGTCGATCAGTTCACTTGAAATCGCCTCAATGCCCCCGATCCGCGCAAGCGCGGATTTCCGGACAAGCATCGAGCCCCCCGCAGCCGCCGCGGTCTTCCGCGCGGGATCGTTTACCCAGGGAAATGGATAGAGCTTCTGGAAGAAAAACACGAAGGCCGGTATCAGCAACACATCCCACATCCGCTCGATCCGAAGCCGCACCATCAGGGAATTCAGATCGAGCCCCGCATGTTCGGCCCCCGCAACCAGTGACGCAAGCTCGCCCGGATGATGCGCGATATCGGCATCTGTCAGCCAGACGTATTCCGCCTGAATCCCGGCCTCCTCCGCCGCCGCCAGGCCCTGCGACACCGCCCACAGCTTGCCCGTCCATCCGGGCGGCGCGTCCCGCCCGCTGACCACCGTGACGCCCGAAATCCGCCGCGCCAGCTGCGCTGTGTCGTCATCGCTGCGGTCATCGACCAGAAAAACCCTGATATCTCCCTCGTAGTCCTGGGCGGTGATGGACGACAGAGCTTCTTCGATAACGTCGGCTTCGTTCCGCGCCGGTACCACCACCGCAATCGTGGGCCACCGGTCCGGCTGGAACTCGCCTTCCACCAGGCGCTGGTCGGCCCGCCAGAAATCGCCGCGGAGCGCCATCAATGCGCCCCAGGCGGCGAGCACGAGAATTGCGATATAGAAGAGTACGGGCGCCGCCAGTTCGGCATCGGCCGTCATCCCCGGGCCGGTCCGTCAGCCGTCGAAATATGTGTATCTGAGAGCGGCAAAGTTCCTACCATTGTTGTCGCGATCGAACGGGGCTGTGGTCGGGATCGGCGTGAATGCTTCAAAGCCGGAGACGGTCGTCATACCCGATAAGCGTATTCCTTGCCCGTATCCCGCTCGATATCGGGCGGATAGGAGGCGCGCTTGTCAGCGTAGTATTGTTCACGATGGTTGCCTTCCGACGCCTTGTTATAGGTCACGTAAAGCACGCGCCGCGAATCCGGCGTCAGGTTTGGAGCCGATCTGTGCGGCAGGTAGGAATCGAAAAACAGGACATCCCCCGGCTCGCCCGGATAGGGGACGAACTCCACGCCGTCGAGTTGACTGCCCTCAAGTGGTTCCCACAAATCACCGACCAGGGCCTCACGATGATCCCAATGGGCCAACTCCAGACAACCGTTTTCGACAGTTGCCCGATCGACGATAACCGTCGCGGTGATGTAGTGTTGCGCGTAGCGCTCCCACCCGGCCTGGGCATCCTGATGCGCCTCGAATCCGCCGCCGCCGGGCAGTTTGAAATTGATCTTTTCCTTGAAAAGGACCGATCCCTCTCCGAACAGACGGCTGCAGGCCGATTTGAGATCATCGTCGAACAGCCTGGCAATCTCGGCATGATAGGGGATGAAATTTTCCACCCGGTTGAGCACCCGCTTACCCGGTTCCGATAACGAGTTTTCGAAATACATCATGTGCCGGCCGGGTGTCTCCGGCCAGTTCTGTATGTCGCTCACCCAGCGGGTAATCTTCTTCATCTGCCCGGCATCGTACACCCCGCGGACGACCAGAAAGCCCTTACGGTGCCAGTCTTCCAGCATTGCGTCGGTAATAAAATCTGCCTTCATGGCGTTCACCAGTAAATAAGTCCGTCTTTCGTGTCTATAACCTGAATCAATCCCCCGTTATAGGCGGTCATCGCGTCCGCACCGCGGCATTGATTCGGTGTAGGATAGTCAAGGTCTGATCAAAACAATCGGGAAGTATCGTGGATATTCTGACGTGGATAATTCTGGGCTTGGTCGCCGGGTTGATCGCCAAGTTCGTCATGCCGGGTAACGATCCGGGCGGGCTCATCGTAACGATCATCGTCGGTATTGCCGGTGCGGTTATCGGCGGATTCGTCGCGAGCGCACTCGGGTTCGGCGCGGTCAGCGGCGTCAACCTCCGGTCGGTCGTCATCGCAGCCATTGGCGCATTTGCGTTGCTGTTTGCCCTCAGGATGCTGAAACGGCGCTAGTCGCGGCGCTGAGAACCGGCTTGCCCGGCCGTTTTCCGCCCTATTCGTCGCCGCGGACAGCTTCCCCCAGCGCCCGGTCCCGGGCAGCCTGGTTTTTTCCGCTAACCGTAAACATCGCGTGCGCGATGCAGCCGATCCAGATCACAAATGTAATCCCGTTGGCCAGGCCGAGTGTGCCGATGAAAATCAGCAGACCCAGAACCAGAAGGATCAGGTTGAAAATCGCCTGAAAAGGCCTGCCGCACAGTAACACCGACAACGGCGGCAGAATAATGGCAACCAGATAAAGCACTTTAAATCCCCTGTTCAGAGTGTTTGACTGTTATAAAGCATCCGGTGAATCGGCGCATGTGTTCATAGGCGCCGGTTGCGTGATATATATTTGTTTCAAGGGCTTGGACCGGTACCCGGGCCGTCCTATATCAATTGCTAATGTTCGTTGCCCGGCACTCCCGGGCATTTTTTAAAAGGAAACGTTGTGGGCGTTCCATTTTCCCAGCAGGCCCGTGTCGGCGCATATGTGGTCAAACAGCACCTGAAAGGCGTCAAGCGGTATCCGCTCGTCCTGATGCTGGAGCCGTTATTCCGGTGCAACCTAGCCTGCGCCGGCTGCGGAAAAATCGACTACCCGAGCGAGATCCTGAACAAACGCATCTCCGTCGAAGACGCCATCAGCGCCGCCGAGGAATGCGGGGCGCCTGTGGTCTCCATCGCCGGCGGCGAGCCGTTGATCCACAAGGAGATCGATCAGATCGTCTCCGAACTGATCAAGCGCAAGAAATTCGTCTATCTCTGCACCAATGCGCTATTGCTGGAAAAACACCTCGACCGTTTCACCCCGTCGAAGTTCCTGACGTTCTCGATCCATCTGGACGGCGAAAAGGCGGAACACGACGCAGCGGTCTGCCAGGACGGCGTTTACGAAAAAGCGGTCGCGGCGATTGCCGCGGCGAAGGCAAAAGGATTTCGGGTAAACGTCAACTCGACCCTGTTCGATAATGCGACTTCTGAAGGCGCCGCCCGCTTCTTCGACACCGCGACCGGTCTCGGCGTGGACGGTATCACCGTGTCGCCCGGTTTTTCCTATGAACGCGCGCCCAACCAGGAACACTTCCTGAACCGCAAGCGGACCAAGGAGCTTTTCCGCGGCATCTTCGAGCGCGGCAAGGGCAAGAAATGGCCGCTGTCTCATTCGTCGATGTATCTCGATTTCCTGGCCGGCAATCAGGACTACCGTTGCACGCCCTGGGGTAACCCGACGCGCACTGTTTTCGGCTGGCAGAAGCCCTGCTACCTGCTGGGCGAAGGCTATGTAAATACGTTCCGCGAACTGATGGACGATACCGACTGGGAGCTATACGGCACCGGCAATTACGAAAAATGCGCCGATTGCATGGCCCATTGCGGCTATGAAGCAACGGCGGTGGCGGACATGGTCCGCAAGCCCTGGAAAGGGCTGAAGGCCGCCATTGCCGGTATCAAGACGCAGGGCGACATGGCTCCCGAAATTCCGCTGGAGAATGCCCGAAAAGCCGATTTCGTCTTTGAAAAGGTGGTCGAGGATCAGCTCCGCCGCGCGGAGATGCATGCGACCGGCGCCGAAGGCACCGACGCGGATTCCCGCGCCGCCTGATACGGCCGGCAATCAGATCGGCTAGCCCTCTATCAGTCCCCAGACGAGCTGGACTTCCATCAGGGCGATCACGCCGATGATGACGAGGTTGAACACGCGGGCGCTCACCCTTTTCGTCATCCGCATGCCAAGCGGGATAAAGATCATCACAGGGATAATGGCCAGCAGTCCCTGGATGATGCGTTCCTGGTCGTAGAGTCCCGCGACGCCGATCCCGATTACGTGGGTAACCGCGATCGACATGAACAAAAGCGACGTCGCAAAGACATAGGTTTCCTTCACGAAGCCCCAGGCATGCGCCCAGGTCGCGATGAACGGCCCGGACATGCCGGTCGCGCCCTGACAGATGCCGGCACCCGCCGCTATCAGCGGCGAGAGCACGTTGGCAAGCCTGCCTTCAGGTTCGATCTTGAGATTGAACAGAACGGTCAGAAGATAGAACGCAATCCAGACGGTCAGCACGATGGTCAGCGAGCGCTCATCCAGGTTGGCGAGCACCCAGGTGCCGAGCGCAACACCGATGGCGGCGGCAATCAGCGGTGGCCAGACCTGCGGGATTTCCGTGATCCGGTGCCGCAACATCCATACGATCTGGACATTCGAAAACGCCACCGGAATCGTCGTGACGACGATCGCATGCTCGACGCCGAAAAACACAGCAAGGATCGCAATACTCAGCGGCGGCAGGCCGAGGCCCGTCATGCCCTTGGCGAACGACCCGACTGCCAGGGTCGCGAAAATGATCAGCAGAGCTTCAGGTGTCAAAGTCCCAGGCCTTCCCAGACAAGTTTAATTTCCATCACAACGATCACGGCGACAACGGCGCCGGTAAAGACCTTGGGACTGACAGAACCCATAACCCGCATTCCGAGCGCCTGAAAGACAAAAAGCGGTATCAACGCAAGGCACCCTTCGACAAGCCGCTGGAACGTAAACATGCCGAAACCGAGCATCGCGATTATCTGTATCAGGTTGAACAGACCGAATAGCAGGCCGTTATAGAAAACATAGGCCTCCTTCTTCAGCCGGAAGGACAGGATCAACGTCGAGAAAAGGGGACCCGAGACGCCCGCCGCGCCCTGCACGAACCCGCCGAGCATGCTGGCGCCGGGCGTCGCGATGCGGCCTATGCGCCCATCGAGGCGAAAAGACGGGTTGAACAGCAGAAGCGCCAGAAAACAGGCGACGGCGCCGGCCAGCAGCAGGATGGTTATCCTGTCGTCGGCGGAATCCAGGAACCATACCCCGGCAATCGTCATCAGGGCGGCGGGGATAATCATGTCATAGCGCAGGGTCATCGACCGCGCCTCGGTCCTGTGACGCCAGACCAGCCACACATTGGAAACGAGGCCCGGAATCTGCATCACGACGATGGCATGCTCAGCGCCGAGGAAACTGGCCATGAAGGGCACCGCGACAAGCGGTAGCCCCATACCGGTCAGTCCCTTGACAAAAGCGCCAAGGGCCAGCCCGAAACAGATTATCGAGAGGGAGTAAAGATCGAGACCGAATTCCACCTGCGAACCATGCGCCTGCCGAAGCGCCGGATCAATCGGTCAGAACGGACATGCCCGAATCGACCCGCCTAGTCCGAAAGCCCGTCAGACACTTCCACGTTTTCGGGTTTCAGCTCCAGCCCGGATGCCGCCGCCTGCAGCGACAGCAGCGCCGCGAAGTCTTCTTCGGTATATCCGTTGCCGATCAGGGACTGGACGATCTCCCGCGCGGCCGCTGTCACCGGCATCGGCACCCCGTTGGCGCGCGCAGCCGCCAGGCCGAGATCCAGGTCCTTCAGCAGAAGCTTCGGCGTAAACGTGACCGAATAGTCCAGGTTCACCAGCGAACCGGTCTTGTAGCGCGAGAACATGGATCCCATGACGCTGTTATTGAGAAAATCGAGGAACGCATGACGCGGCACGCCCGCCTTTTCGGCAAGCACCGTGATTTCAACCATGTTCTGGATGACCACGCCGAGGAACACGTTGTGGCAGATCTTGATGAATCGCGACAGTTCGCCCTCGCCGACATAGGACGATCCGCGCCCGATGGCGTCCAGATAGGGCCGCGCCTCGTTATAGGTTTCTTCCGGCCCGGAGACGGCGAAGGTCAGCTTGCCGGCCTTCACCACCTTGGCATTGCCCGAAACCGGCGCGGCCAGCATGGGAATGCCCATTTCCGCCGCCGCCGCGCGCACCTTGGCGGAGGCTTCTTCGTCCACAGAGGTGGAATCGATCAGCATCTTCGGCTTGGTGGCCTGCGCAAGAACGCCTGACTCGCCCAGGGTCACCTCGACGAAATCGGCAGGCCCGCCAACCATCGTGTAAACGATATCGCAACCCGCAAGTTCGGCCGGGCTGTCGACGACTTTCGCGCCGTATTCGGCAAGCGGCTCGGCCTTCGCCCGGGTGCGGTTCCAGACGGATACGTCCGCGCCGCCCTTCAACAGGCGGTACGCCATCGCATATCCCATGCGCCCGGTGCCGATCCAGCCGATTTTATGCTTTGTGAGATCCTGTTCAGCCATTTACCGCCCCTTCACGACCGCTGTCGTTTTATTGATGCCAGATACGTTATGTGCAATCGTTTGCACAGTGAATGCTCACTTTACCGTCAGCACAGCCGGGATGGCAAGTGGATGCCCATCCTGTTACGCATGGCAAACCCCTTCCGGAAACATTCCGGGGGAACATTCCGGGAGACGAATTTGTCGAGCCGCAGCCGGGTAACGATCAGAGATGTCGCAGAGCGCGTCGGGGTACACCCGTCGACGGTCTCCCGCGTCCTGAATCCCGCGACACGCGGCCGTATCACGTCCGAGATCGTGTCCAGGGTGAACGAAGCCGCAGCGGAACTCGGATACCGGCCGAACCAGGCGGCACGCGGCCTGCGGACCAACCGGACCCACACCATCGGCGTGCTCATACCCGATATCACCAACCCCCTGTTCCCGCCGATCATCCGCGGGATAGAGGACGGGCTGGGCGCAAACGGATACACCGCGATCCTCGGAAACACGGACAACATCGCGGAGCGGGAAACCGACGCCGTCGCGACGATGCGCGCGCGCCAGGTCGACGGGCTGATCCTGGCGACCGCCCGGCGGGACGATCCTATCGTCGCGGAATGCATCGCGGACGGCCTGCCGCTTGTTCTGGTCAATCGTACCGCCGATACCGACGGCGTGTCTTCCATCGTCAATGACGACGCGCTCGGCATCGCGCTCGCCGTCCGGCACCTGAAGTCGCTCGGACATACCCGGATCGCCCATATCGCCGGACCGCGCAGCCTGTCGACGGGCGAGGCAAGGCGGCACAGTTTCCTCGATGTCATGAAATCGGAAAATCTGGACTGTGACGCGGCGCTCGTGGCCGAAACCAGGGCATTTTCCGAAGACGAAGGCCTGCGGGCCTGTGCCGAGCTGATCGCAAAAAACCTGAAATTCACCGCCGTCGTCGCGGCAAACGACCTGATCGCGCTGGGCGCCTACGAAGCGATCGCCGATGCCGGGCTGACGTGCCCGGAGGATATCTCCATCACCGGGTTCAACGACATGCCTTTCGTCGACCGTCTGACGCCGCCATTGACGACCGTGCGCATCCCCCACTACGAGCTTGGCCGCGAAGCGGGCCGCCGGCTGATCGAACTGATCGAAACACCGGACTCTCCTGCCCGCGCAACGACGTTGCGCCCGGAGTTGATCATCCGCGGCTCGACCAAAGCGATCTGAGACCCTGCATATCGCAGATTTCGGAGATTTCTCCCGACATACCGAATGCCGGTATACCGGTTCCCGGAAATGGTATCGAAAAACAGGCGGGATCAGCTGAGAACGGCCGTCCAGTCCTTCGTCTGGAGTATCTCGCGCACCCGGTTCAGGAACGCCGCCGAATAGGCGCCGTCGATGGCGCGGTGGTCGAAGCTCTGGGCCAGCACGCCGACCGGGCGGATGCCGATGGTATCGCCCTCGTCCGTCTCGATCACGACGGGTTTCTTGGTGATCCCGTCGGTCGACAGGATCGCGACCTGCGGCTGGTTGATGATCGGCGCCGTGATCATGGTGCCGAAGACGCCCGAATTGGAAATCGTGTAGGTACCTTCGGTGAAGTCGTCGGGTTTCAGCTGGTTGGTGCGTGCCCGTTCCGAGACGTCGCGGATGGCGCGTGCCAGTTCCTGCAACGTCATGCCATCTGCATCCTTGATGACCGGCGCGACAAGACCGTCAAAATCAAGATCGACCGCAATACCGAGATTGACCCTGCGGAAAACGACAAGGTTTTCCCCGTCGATCGCGCCGTTGACGCGGGGAAAGTCGCGGATTGCCTCGCACACCGCCTTGGCGATGAACGGCAGATAGGTGAGCGAAAAGCCCTCCCGTTTCTTCCAGGCAGCGGAAATGCCGGTCCGGGCGCGGGCGACGCGGGCGAAATCCGCCTCGACGGCCTGCAATACATGCGGGCTGGTCGCCTTGGACCGCACCATATGCTCCGCCGTCAGTTTGCGCAGCTTGTTGAACGGGATCACTTCTGTGTCGTCCGCGGAATAGGACAGCGGCGGCGCCGGGATTCTGCGGCCGGGCGCGCGTGTCGCGCCTGATTCGAGATAGGCCAGCACGTCCTTTTTCTTGATCCGGCCCTTCAGCCCCGAGCCTGCGATCGCCGTCGGTTCCAGGCCATGCTCGGCGACAAGGCGGCGAACGGCAGGCGATAGGGGATTGCCGTTGGCATCGCGGTTGGCCGCTTTGACGGATTGCGACCGGACGGCGGCAACATCCGCTTTCGCGATCTCGGCTTCCGCCCGGACGGCGGCGGGGGCCGCGGCCTTCGCCTCGATCACCTCGCCCTCGCGGACGATGATCGCGACGACCTCGCCGACCGGCACCGTGGTCCCCGCATCGACGCGGATTTCCAGCAGAGTGCCTTCCGCCGGGGCGGGCACTTCCATTTCCACCTTGTCGGACGAAACGTCGAACAACGGCTCCTTCGTGGACACCGCATCGCCGATTGATTTGTGCCAGACCGACACCGTGCCTTCCGACACGGTCTCGCCAAGCTGGGGCATGATCACATCCATCGAATGTCTTCCCCCGCCCTCAATCTATCTTCTCGACGATTTCGCGGACGATCCGCTCCGCCGAGGGCATGGTCGCGTCTTCAAGCGCATCCGCTGCCGGCAGCGGAATATGCGGCGTGGTGATCCGGATGATCGGCCCGTCGAGGTCCCAGAATATCTCGTCGGCGACGATGGAAGCGATTTCAGCCCCCCAGCCGCACAGCCGCGGGTTTTCCTCGACCGTCACCAGGCGTCCGGTCTTTGTGACCTCGCGCAGGATGGTCTGGGTGTCGAGCGGCACCAGCGAGCGCACGTCCACAACGGTCGCCTGGATGCCATGCTTGTCCGACAGTTCCTCCGCGGCTTTCATCGCCCGCGGCACCATGGCGGCAAGGGCGACGATGGTGACGTCCCCGCCGTCGCGCAGCACCTTGGCCGTGCCGAGCTCGTCCACCAGTTCGCCGTCGGGCACGAAACCCTTTACCGGATAGAGCGATTTCTGTTCGAAGAACATCACCGGGTCCGGATCGCGGATCGCGGCGGCCAGCAGGCCCTTCACGTCGGCGGGGCTGGAGGGTGCGACGACCTTCAGGCCCGGCACCATCATCGCCCAGTTCTCGACCGACTGCGAATGCTGCGCGCCGAAACGCGAGCCCCCGCCATTGGCGGTGCGGATCACCAGCGGCATCGACATCTGGCCGCCGGTCATATACCGCGCCTTGGCGATTTCGTTCGCGACCAGATCCCAGCACACGGCGAGAAAGTCGGAGAACATGATCTCCGCGATCGGCCGCAGCCCGGTCATGGCAGAACCCATGGCCGCCCCGAGAATGGCCTGTTCCGAGATCGGCGTGTCGCGCACGCGCTCCGGGCCGAATTCCTTGAACAATCCGACGGTCGCCTTGAACACGCCGCCGGCCGCGCCGATATCCTCGCCGAGAAACACCACGTTTTCGTCGCGGCGCATTTCCTGGGCGATGGCCTCGGCCACCGCCTCGCGATAGGTCAGTTCCGCCATGCCGTGCCTCCATCAGCCCAGACATCGACATCGATCAGCTCCAGCCCGGGCGGCGGCGAGGCCTTGGAAATCTCGGTCGCTTCATCGACCTGCGCCAGCACCTCGGCATCCATGCCGTCGATCACGTCCTTGGAAATACCGAACTCGGCCAGGCGCTCGCGATAGCGCGGCACAGGATCTTTTTTCAGCCATGCCTCAAGCTCGCCCGGCGGTCGGTAATCGCCGGGATCGGCGCGGCTGTGGCCGGAATGACGATAGGTCAGGCATTCGATGAGCGACGGCCCGTCCCCTGCCCGCGCCTTGGCAAAGGCCGTCTGCGCGGTGCGGTAGACTTCATCGGCATCGTTGCCGTCGATTACGATCTTGGGCAGGCCGTAGGATGCCGCCCGGTCGCCCGCCGGATTGTGTACCGCGGTCACGTCGTGGATCGGCGTGTATTCCATGTAGAGATTATTCTCGCAGACGAACACCACGGGCAGCTTCCAGACTGCGGCCATGTTCAGCGCCTCGTGAAATGCGCCGATATTCGTCGTGCCGTCGCCGAAGAAACAGACCGATACCTGGCCGGTCTTCTTGTACTGGGCCGTCCACGCCGCCCCCATGGCGATCGGCAGATGCGCGCCGATGATCGCGTAGGAGCCCATGGCGCCGTGCTCGACCGAGGTCAGGTGCATGGAGCCGCCCTTGCCCTGCAGCAGGCCGCATTCGCGGCCCATCAGTTCGCCCAGCACGCCTTCCATCGACGCGCCGCGTGCCAGCGTATGGTGATGGCCGCGATAGGTGCAGAACGACCAGTCGTCCTTCTGCATCGCGGTGGCGAACCCGGCGGCCACGGCTTCATGGCCGAGCGCCAGATGGGACGTGCCCTTGATCAGGTTCTGCAGGAACAGATCGTAGGCCCGCTGTTCCACATGGCGGATTTCCAGCAGCGATCTCCAGATTGCCAGGCGTGTGTCCTCACCGATGTCGTCATTGGCCAGCGCGGTTCCTGCTTTTGCCGCGCGTTTCGGCGCGGCTTTCGCGCGCGCCTTAGCGGGCGTTTTTCCCTTCGCTGCGGCTCTTGGTTTTGTTGCCACGTTTCCGTTTCCCTGTCTGGTCGTCCGTTCATTGTCACCCCGGCCTTGTGCCGGGGTCCAGAGCTGCCGCCCGGTTGCCTGCCAAAAGAACTGGATCCCGGCACAAGGCCGGGATGACACCCGGGATGTTCTAGCGCTCAGTACTTGTTCGAAATCGGCAGGTCTTCCGCCGGGTAGAGGCTGATGATCTGCGGCCCGTCGGGGGTCACGACCATTTCCTCCTCGATGCGCGCCGCGGAGAACCCGTCCGTCGCCGGGCAATAGGTTTCCAGCGCGAACACCATGCCGGTCTTGATCTCCATCGGGTCGTCCATCGAACACAGGCGCGAAATGATCGGGCGTTCGTGAATGGCGACGCCGAGACCGTGGCCGAACTGCAGCGCGAAGGCTTCCATCTCGTCGAAAAAGCCGAATTCCTCGGCCTTGGGCCAGACGGCGGCTATCTCGTCGGTCGATACGCCGGGACGCACCAGGTCGATCGCGGCATCGATCCATTCGCGGCACTGCTTGTAGGCATCTTCCTGCACGTCGGTCGCCCGGCCCACGTTGAAGGTCCGGTAATAGCAGGTGCGGTAGCCCGAATAGGAATGCAGGATATCGAAAAACGCCTGGTCGCCGGGGCGCACCATGCGGTCGGTGAAGTTGTGCGGATGCGGGTTGCAGCGCTCGCCGGAGATCGCGTTGATCGCCTCGACATCGTCGGAGCCCATTTCGTAGAGCATCTCGTTCGCCTTCGCGACGATATCGTTTTCGCGCACGCCCGGTTTCAGCTCCTCGCCGATCATGTGATAGACGCCGTCGACCATGGCGGCCGCCTGGTTGAGCAGCACGATCTCGTCGATGCTCTTGATCTCGCGCGCATCCAGCATGACCTGCTGCGCATCGCGCACCTCGATCCCTTCGGCCTGCAGCGCCAGCATCATCGGCGGCTCGCAGATATCGACGCCGAGCGGCATGTCGGCGAGGCCGTTATCCACCAGCATCTGCTTGATTTCCTTCGCGGCGCTGTCCATCAGGCCCGCCGACGGCGGGACCGTGCCGCGCAGGCCGAGCATGCCCGCATGGCAGTGATCGGTCGGCAGCCACGGGGCGTGCAGGCGGTGATGGGCGGCGGCGGAACCGAAATCCCACAGATGCGGGTCCTGCCCGCCCATCAGCATGGCATAGCGCGCAACCTTGTCGCGCGACCATTCGCCGATGACAGTGGATGTCAGGTAGCGGATGTTGTTGTTGTCAAAGCACAGGATCGCGCCCAGATCGGAATTCGCCAGCGCTTCCTGCGCCCGCGCAAGGCGGTATTTGTGCAGCCGCGCGAAATCCACCCGCTTCTCGAAATCGACCGCCGAATGCCCCGGCGCGGGAATCGCCCGGTCCCACCGGTAATGGGGGTTCAGGTCTTCATTGCCTGAAAAAGCACTGGTGTCGGACGTATCCTGCGGCATGGTGGTCTCCCTGTTCCATCGACATCCCGGCGGCGCGCAGTGCGCCCGGCCGGCGGGGGTCTCAGCCCCTTTTGGCGGTAGTTTACACCGTCTGTTTTACATGTCCCGGGGAAACTGTGCAATCGTTTGCACACCCCGACCACAGAATCCCTTCCGGCATCGCCCGCGATGTGACAGGCCGGCCTCGTAAAAGCCCTCCGTCACACGGCTCAGATGATTAGACGCCTCCCTTTTTTTGCTCCGCCCCCCGGCAGTTCTTCGCTAAAGTCCAATTTGCGACCCCCGACCGAAACAGATGTGCCTGAAAGGCATCGGCGGCCGGGGTAGATGGAGGAAACGTTTAACAAGGAGGAACACCCCGATGGGTATCGTATCTATCAGGACAACGGGCGCGATGGTCGCCACGGCGGCGGCGCTGCTGCTGGGATCTGCGGCGGCGCAGGCGGACGCGGTGGCGGATTTCTACACCGGCAAGCAGGTCAGAATCCTCGTCGGTTACGGCGCGGGCGGCGGATATGACACGGTGACGCGACTGGTCGCCAAGCACCTGTCGAAACATATTCCCGGCAACCCTACCGTGATCGTCCAGAACATGACCGGCGCGGGCTCGATGAAGGCGGCGAATTTCGTATTCAACGCGGCACCGAAGGACGGCACGACGCTCGGCGTGTTTGCCGCGTCTACCGCGCTGGAGCCGTTATTCGGCAACGACAAGGCCAAGTACGACCCGCGGAAGTTCGCGTGGATAGGCTCGATGCACCAGGACACGGCCAGCCTCGGCATCTGGAACGGCGGCGGCCAGAATATCGGCACGCTCGACGATATCCTCGAGATGCAGAAAAAAGGCACGCTGAAGGAAATCGTCTTCGGCGCGACCTCGCCCGCCGCCATCACCAGCCAGCATCCGCTGGTGCTGAAGAACTATTTCAACCTGCCGATCAAGGTCATCTACGGCTACAAGGGCACCAAGGGCGTCAGCCTCGCCATGCAGCAGGGCGAGGTGGTCGCGATGGGCGGGATGTTCGAATCCTCCGTGAAGGGCGCGTTCCGCCGCCACGTGGAAGCCGGGAACCTGAAGGTATTCGTCCAGTTCGGGCCGGACAGGGCCGTGCCCTACTTCAAGGACGCCACCCGGATCTACGACCGGCTGAAATCGCCGGAGGACCGCCAGGTGATGGACCTGATCTTCCGCCAGACCCAGCTTGCCCGCCCGCTCGCCGCGCCGCCCGGCACGCCCGCCGACCGCGTCACCGCGCTGCGCAAGGCCATGCTGGCGGCAATTGCCGATCCCGAACTGGCGACCGATGCGGAAAAGCTGAAGATCGAGTTCGCTCCGCTGTCGGGCGACGAAGCGCAGGCGTTGCTCGAAAAGTTCTATGCCACCCCGCCGGCGCTGATCAAAAAAGCCATGGCGCTGATCGGCCGGAAATAGGCGTTTTCTGCGATGATGGAGGCGGGTTTCGGCCCGCCTCTTTTCTTTCTTCTTTCGTTTCTGCGCGGATCAGCGGTCGTTGAGCTTCCAGTTATAAGCGTCGTCATCGTAGCTGTCGCGCCCCTTCAGACGCCCCGCAAGGGCCGAGGAGGCGAAGCGGCGGATATGGTCCAGAACCCCTTTCTCGGTCCCGCCGAAATCCTCTTCGAACCATTCATAGATGCTTGAGACCACGATGCGGCCGTCGACCACGGACACGCCGCGCGGATGGTTCACGAAGCGCTCCGCCATCTCGTCGAGCAGGGTTTCGCTGTTCTGCGCCGTCAGCGCCACCGGCGGCAGATCGGGGCAGCCGATAGACGCGCAGTTGACCACATAGTGGATGCGCGGGTCCTTCCAGATCGGGCGCAGGATGCGGTGCTCGATATCGTCGAGGGAAATCTTCTCGCCCTCCACGGTGACCAGCTTCGCGCCCCACGGCCCGTCGGCGAAGAAGCCGGGCGAGATATCGATATCGCGGATTGACTCCACGGGATAGTGATCGAGAACCACCTTCACCGTCAGCGCATTGTAGAAATTCACCCAATAGGCAAACTGTTCGCGCCGGTTGAACCGGCTGATCGGCGTCGCCTCCAGCCGGGCAATATATTTCTGCAGGAGCCCCCGATCGGCCGTCCTGACGCCCCCGTAGTCGAAGCGCGTCACCCCGTCTGTCGAGGGACGCGCATAGGCGCCGATCAGCTTCGTCCAGTCGGCATGGTCGATCTGCGCATTGGAAGCCGGATCGTGCTGGCCCCAGCGCGCCCACAGATCGGCTTTCGGCGCCGCCAGGGAGGCCGAGGCCGAGACCAGCAGGAGTGCAACTGCGACGCAGGCGGCCGGGATAAATCTTGTAAAGGGTTGTGCCGGGGCGGGGCGGGCTGAAGACATCGGATGTTTCCTCCTCTTTTACCGTCAGTTATCGCTGAACGTCAGGGCGGCGATGGTCCCGTCGGCGATGCTTTCGGTACCGTCGGAATCCCCGGATATCGCGATGACCGAGGGTTTGGGCGCCTCCTCTCCGAAAGCGGCGCGGTAATCCTTCGCGCTATCGATCTTTTCGGTGAACCATTCTCCCGTCGGTGCGCCGACGCCGCGCAGGATCACCATCACGCCGCGGTCTTTCATATGGGGATTCGGAAACATGCGGCCGGCAGCCGACTGTCCGCCCCAGATATAGGTAAGGCAACGGTGGTCCCGGCCGAAGCCTTCGACATCTGGCCCCACCGCACTGGTCACCCAGTCCATGAAGCCGGCCTTGCGTCCCTTCATCTTGAAACACAGATGGATGGCGAGCGGTCGGTCGCCGTCGCGGCGGGTCAGGTCGGTCGGCGGCGGCGCCTTGTCCACCCGCCAGCGCCAGGTCAGATAGCGCCGCCCGGCTTCTTCCGGCCCGAGCGTCCGGTACATCACGGCGCTGCTGTTATCCGACTGGACATCTATCCCGCCGTCGGCAGCGCTGACAAAGCGCGTCGGCGCGATGCCCGGGAATTCGACAACCTTCCACCCCTCGATCCCGGTCGCGGTCGATCCCGCCGGGGCGCCGAAAACCAGAACGGCACACGCCAGGGCCGCGGCGGAAAGCCCGCGCCGTTTTCCAACCCGGTTCTGTGCGAAACCCATGACGCGCCTGCCCTCTGCCGGCGAAATGACGGTTCTGTCCATTCTGTTCATACGCAGAAGATAGTGTCGCCGGACGTCACCGCCAAACAATTGAAGTCACAAAAGCGTTAGCCGTCTACCTTTTGGCGCGCTTGAGATCGAGCAACGGCGTCCCGTCGAGGCAGTCCAGGCCGACAACCTCCAATTCACCGTTCCCGACGCGCAGGATTTCAACCGTCTGCGCAGCGATCGGATTGGGGCGCGGCGGCGTCCGCAGGCTGAAGACGCCGACCGGCCTGTCGCGCACGCCCTCCCGGACGGGGAGCTGGATCATGTCCCGCCGGGCGCGGTGGAACCAGTACAGCACCAGCGCCTTCCCGCCCGGCTCGAACCCCGCGAGGCCGGGCGCGAATTCGGGCGCGAGCCGTATCGTGCAGGGCAGGAATTCCTGCTTGTTGTGGCGGTTGGGGCAGTCTTCCATCCGCTTGTACGGCGTCTCGATCGTCCCGATCACCGTGCAGGAGACGGCGTCCCCGGGCTGCGGCGCATCGTCTTCGGTGTAGACGGTATAAGCAGGGGTGTCGGCCATGATGTCTCCGGCGCCTACCCGAGATCCGGCACCCGGCGATGACCGGTCGCCTGCTCGTAGGCATAGGCGTATTTGAGCATGTCGGCATCGCTATAGGGGCGTCCCAGGAACGTAATGCCCGCCGGCAGGCCGGCCGGCGTAAACCCGGCGGGCACGACGACCGACGGCACGAATATCAGATATGTGTTCAGATGCGGTGCCCCTTTCTGGTCGGTAAATGGCGGGGCGATACCGTCCGCGATCAGCGTCGGCGTGTGCTCCACCGCCTTGTGGACGATGGCATCGAGACCGTGGCTTGCCATCGTGTTCAGGAACACGGTCATGAAATCGCCGCGCGCCTTCTGGTAGGCCGCATATTCTTCGGGCGTGGCGCTTCCCGCCCAGCGTGTCTTCACGCCGTTCGTCACCTGCGCGTATAACGGCGACGCCATGGCCTCTTCCTTGGACGCGAAGGGAGAATTCGCGCTGCCGGCAGCGTAATCCCGGAAGGACTGGTCGTCGCCGACCGTGTCCCAGGCGCGCTTCGAGAGATATTCCAGCATGTCGGGAATCTCGATCGGATCGACGATCTCCGCCCCGGCGGCCGCCATGTCTTCGACCGACTTGTTGAACAGGGCATCGACCTGTTTGAAGTCGTCGGAATCAGGTTCCGAATGATATCCCATCACCGTGCGCAGGATGCCGATACGCTTGCCTTTGAGCCCGTCTGCGGAGAGACCCGCCGCATAGCTGTCGGCCTGGTTGCCGACGCCATGCGCCGTGATCGGATCGTTGGGGTCGTACCCCACCATGACGTCGAGCAGCTTCGCGCAATCCGTCACGGTGCGCGCCATTGGCCCGAGCGAGCCGTAGATCGACGGCCAGCCCGCGTAGACACCGCCGCGGCTCACCAGACCGGCCGACGGACGCATCCCGGCGATCCCGTTCCAGATCGACGGCCGGCGGATAGAGGCAAATCCCTCCTGCCCGATTGCCGCCGCGCAGAAATTCGCCGAGGCCGCGGCACCGGAGCCGCCGGAGGACCCGCCCGCCGTGCGGTCGAAATCGTAAACGCAGCGTGTCGAGCCGAAAAGCGAGCCGTGCGTGTCGCCCGCACCCATTTCACCCAGCGTGGTCTTGGCGATAAAAATCGCGCCGGCTTCGCGCAGCTTGGCCGACACGAAACTGTCGCGCCCGGGCATGTGATCCTTGAACAGCACCGACCCCATGGTGGTCGGCATTTCCTTGACGTCCCCCTGATCCTTCATGGCGAGGGGAATTCCGTGCAGCGGTCCGACCGGGCCGGACCTGGCGAACGCTTCATCCAGCGCATCGGCCTGCGCGAGCGCTTCCGGGTTCGTTGAAATCACCGAATTGATATTGGGGCCGTTGCGATCGAGTTTTTCGATCCGGTCGAGGTAGAATTCCACCAGTTTCCGCGCCGTGAGCGTTCCCGCCGCATAGGCTGCGTGAATATCGGCAATCGTCGCATCGATGATGTCGAAGTCAGTCGCTGTCGTCATTTCAGTGTCCTTTTGAACCGGCTGTTTCTGTCAGATTGCCATCTATCCCGGGATCATCGCAAAACTTTTGCCGCTGCGCAAAATATCCCGTCATTTCGCTGCAGCAGCAGGAATTATGCCCGTTCGCCGAGCTCTATCATGTAGCCGTCGGGATCCTTGACGAAAGCGATGACGGACGCGTTCGGCCCGCCATGTTTCAGCGGTCCCGGCGGGCGCGGGATCTCCATCCCTTCGGCCTTTATCTTTTCGCACAAGCCGTAGATATCGGGCACGCCGATGGCGATATGTCCGAAGCCCTCGCCCTTGTCGTAATCCTCGTCCCTGCCCCAGTTATAGGTAAGCTCGATCGCGGGCGCGCTGTTCTCATCACCGTAGCCGACGAAGGCGACGGAGTACTTGCCGCCCTCATTGTCCATCCGGCGGAACAGCGTCATGCCGAAAATACGCGTGTAGAAATCGATCGATGCGTCGATGTTTTTGACCCGCAGCATCGTATGGCGGATGCGCGGCCGAGTGTTTTTCACCACGTCCCATCCCGACCCCTCCGGTTTTTCGCTCATGACTGCTCCTTCTCCGTTGCTCTGGCTTTCGCGGCATCGCGCCGGCCCTCACGATAGCTCACATAATAGGTGCTGGAACAGATGACCGCAGCGCCGATCCAGGTAAAAAGATCCGTGGTCTGGCCGAAGATCAGCCAGCCGAGCAGGGCGATCAGCGGCAACTGCACATAATTGATGATGACGACCAGGCTTGCAGGGGCCGCACGAAACGCCCGCGTCTGGCATTGCTGCGCCCCGACAGTGCAGACACCGAGCGCGAGCAGCAGCGGCACGTCATCCAGCACCGGCGGGGTCCAGTGAAAATAGGCACCGGCGGCAGCGCACGGGATCATCAGCGTGTACAGATAGAACACCATCGCATTGGGGTTTTCGGTCGCGGTCAGTTTCTTGCTGCCGATCAGGGCCGCCGAGAACGCGGCTGCGGCAAACAACGTCGAGACGGCGGCGAAGGAAATCTCGATCACGCCCGGCCGCAGGATGATGAGCGCGCCCGCAAACCCGACGACCGTTGCCGACCAGCGGTGCACGCCCGGCCGCTCCGACAGCATGATCGCGGCGAGGACCAGCGTGAACAGCGGCATGGTGAACATCAATGCGTTCGCGTCGGCCAGCGGCATCCCTGCGATGCCGTACATCCATGCCACGGCACCGATATAACTGAAGAACATGCGCCACAGGTACAGACCGATTTTGGACGTCCGCAGCGCGCTCAGTCCGGCGGAGAACAGCCAGGGCAGCATGAATGTCGAGCCGAGGACCGCCCGGAAAAACACGATCTGGTTCACGTCGAATCTTTCCGCCAGCCCCCGCACGACCACATAGATCAGTGCGTAGAACATGCTCGACAGAATCATCCACAGAACGCCCCGGACGGCGCCCGATGTGTCGGCGGCAAGTGTCTGTCTGAAAAGCATGAACAGGGGTCCGAACGGAGAGGAGTTGCAGAGGTCTGTAATGGGCAGACTCCGCCTTTTGAAGCGGCTCGGCAAGACCCCTGCCGGGAGGAACGCATGGCGCCCGGATCTAGGCGCTCAACGCCTGTCCCTTGATCGTGTAGCGGCGCAGCATGCGGGTCTGATCGCGCGGAAAATCGGTACGGGCGTGCATCGTGCACCAGTTGTCCCACATCATCAGGTCGCCGCGCTGCCATTTATGATCGTAGATGATCCCTGCGGATTTCACGTGGGCGTTGAGCGCGTCGATGATCTCGCGGCTTTCATCTTCCTCATAGCCTTCGATCATCGCTGACATCAGTTCATTCACATACAGCGCCCGACGGCCCGATTTCGGATGGGTGATGACGATCGGCTGCCAGTGGTGATCGTATTTCCCGATGCCGTCCTTCAGGTTTACGCGCTCGGTCGGCAGGTATTTGTATATGTGCAGCACCTTGCGGCCGTCGATCTTCGCCTTCATGTCATCCGGGAGGGTTTCCCAGGCGTCGTACATATTGGCGAACAGCGTGTGCCCCCCGACGCGGGTGACCTCCATCGCGTACAGCATGGTTCCCCAGTCGGGCGCATCCGCATAGCATTTGTCGTGGTGGAAAAACATCTCGCCATCCGGCAGAGAGCCGATCGGCACGCCGTTTTTCCGGACATTCGTGACCAGCATGATGTTGTCCGCGTCCCGGCCCTCCGGCCGGTCCTCGGCCTTGCGCAACCGGCCGGCGAGCGGCCCGAACTGTTCGCAGAAGGCGCGCTGGGTCTCGGGTGTGAGATCCTGTCTGCGGAACAGCAGGATCAGATGATCGGTCCAGGCCTGCACAAGTTCGTCCCGGACACCGGGGTCGAGCGGCTGTGACAGGTCCAGCCCGCGCACTTCTGCGCCCAGGGAATCATGCAGTTTGTGAAGACTGAACCCGACCATCCCTTATTTATAGGACCGCGCGAAAGTCACGGTCAACGAAACAGTCTCGCGCCGCGCCGGCCGGCGGTCAGAAGTCTTCGTCCGCCGTCATTTCCGCCTGCAGCGGATTGACGCCGATGATCACCTGATTGAGGTAATCCTCGACCTGCTCGGTCATCTCATCGACCTTGGCATTGAAGAAGTGATCCGCGCCCTCGACCACGCGGAAATCGATCGTGATTTCGCGTTGATGGGCCAGTTTCTCGGCCAGAGCGCCGACGGTATCGACCGGCACAACCTTGTCATCGGCTCCGTGCAGGAACAGCCCCGATGACGGGCACGGCGCCAGAAACGAGAAATCGTAGAGGCTCGCGGGCGGTGCGACCGACACGAAACCGGTGATTTCGGGACGCCGCATGAGAAGCTGCATGCCGATCCAGGCACCGAAGGAAAAGCCGCCGACCCAGCACTGCGGGGCGTCGGGATTGGCGGATTGCAGCCAGTCAAGCGCTGCCGCCGCATCCGAGAGCTCGCCGATCCCTTCGTCGTATCCGCCCTGGGACCGTCCGACGCCCCTGAAATTGAACCGGAGCACCGAAAAACCGCGCCGGACAAAACAGTGATACATCTGATAGATCACGCGATTATTCATCGACCCGCCATAGCGGGGGTCGGGGTGAAGCATCAGCGCGATGGACGGGCTTTCCTGCTTGCTGTGGTGGTAACGGCCTTCAAGACGGCCTTCTGGCCCGTTGAAAATTATTTCCGGCATCCGGTAATTCCTGTCAATTCCGCATCGCACCCTGGACCATACCGGGTCACGGCACTGTCTGGCACTGGTTGACTAACCCGTCGCGCAACGTAAATTCCATCGCATCAGGGGCGGATTCGCCCGAGTTACGCATTCGTGTCGTTCGGTCGGATTTTGATCCGGCGGACTATAACACAATCGCAGGGGCCGATTTCAAGCATTCCGGACACGTTGTACGCGCTTTTTTATATTAGGGAATGATAAGGATTTCCGCCCGTGAAGACCGACCGCCTTTATCTGGACTATAACGCCACCGCGAAAATCCGCCCGGAAGTGATCGAAGCGCTGGCGAAAACCATGGCCTGCGTCGGAAATGCGTCCTCGGTACACGGCGCGGGGCGGGATGCGCGGAAGGCCGTGGAGGATGCCCGCCGCAAACTTGCCGTCCTTCTCGGCGCGACGCCGGACCAGGTCGTTTTTACCAGCGGCGGCACCGAGGCGGACAATCAGGTCATGCATATGTGCGATCCTGCGCGCACTTTTGTCAGCGCCGTGGAACATCCGGCCATCCTCGACGCCTGTCCCGGCGCGCAGCGCGTGCCCGTCGATGCACAGGGCATTATCGACCTTGAAGTGCTGGAAGCCATGCTGGCGGAAGCGGACGCGCCTCAACTGGTGGCGCTGATGCTGGCCAACAACGAAACCGGCGTTATCCAGCCAGTCGCCGAAGCCGCGGAGCTGGCACACCGGTATGGCGCCCTGCTGCATTGCGACGCCGTGCAGGCGGTCGGCAAGATACCGGTCGATTTTGCGGCACTCGGCGCCGACACCATGGCGATGACAGGTCACAAATTCGGCGGCCCCCAGGGTATCGGCGCGCTGATCGTGCGTTCTCCCGAAACGGTCGACTGCCTGATGCGCGGCGGCGGGCAGGAACGCGGCCTGCGCGGCGGGACCGAAAGCGTCGCGCATATAACGGCGTTGGGCGTCGCGGCCGAAATCGCACTCGAACGCATGGACGGATACGCCGCGCTCGCCGAGCTGCGCGACCGGATGGAAGCCCGGCTGATCCAGTCGACACCCGGCATGCGGGTATTCGGCGGCGATGCGCCGCGCCTGCCGAATACTTCCAAACTGATGATGCCGGGCGTCAGTTCAGAGACCCAGGTGATGTCCTTCGATCTCGCGGGGATAGAAGTCAGCGCTGGTTCTGCCTGCTCCGCCGGCCGGATCGAGCCGCCCTATGTCCTCACCGCAATGGGGGTGACGGACGCGGATGCCCTGTGCGCGCTGCGGGTCAGCCTCGGCTGGGACACCACGGAAGCCGATATCGACCGGTTTGTTTCCGAATGGGGAAAAATTTTCGAGCGTGCGGGCGGCACCCGGGCGTCCGACCGGACCACTACGGGTCCGGCGTAGCCCGATGCCGACTATCGTTTTCATTTCGCCTGACGGCACAGAGACCGTTATCGATGCGCCCGAGGGAACGTCGATCCTGCAGGCCGCCTGGGACAACGATATCGATATCGAGGGCGCCTGCGAGGGCTGCATGGCGTGTTCGACCTGTCACGTCATCATCGACGAGGCGCATTTTGCAGAGCTTCCGGATCCGAGCGACGAGGAAGAAGACCTGCTCGATCTGGCCTGGGGGGTGCGCCCCACGTCGCGACTGGGCTGCCAGGTCACCGTTACCGAAGAGACGGACGGCATGCTGGTGACCCTCCCCGCGGCGACCAATAACCAGATGTAGCCGCCAACTTTCGGGAGTGGCTAGCGAACGCGGGAGTTCGCCATCTCGCAGAATACAGTGCCGCTCAGACGAAATGTCGTCGGCTGCTCGTTGGATACGAAAATCGTCGCGATCGCTGCCCCGTTGAATTCGATGAAGTCGACGGTTTTCACGTTTCTTTTCTCAAAGACACGTTCGCTCTTGACCCCGGCGGGCGCGACGCAGGCGAAATCGCATCCGCTGCGCAGGACGCATTGAAGCGTGTAACTGGCGGAGGGCTTCTCCGCCGTCGCTGCGCCGGGGACAAACACGGCGAACAGCGAAACAGAGCACAAAATAGCAATAACAGCGGATTTCAACACGGCAGGACTCTCGGATTGTTCTCTTTGAGTTTTATCATACTAACGGAAAAACACCTACCGGTGAGACCAAGTTTCAGGACGATACCTGCCGGCGCGTGAGCAGAAACGGGATCACCCCGACGACGAGCGCGAGTATAGAACAGACGGAGACAATCGCGGCCATCGGATAGGGCGTGCCGTCCGCCATCAGCCCGTAAATCTGGGTAAAGACACCGGCGGCCAATAGCTGGATAAAAACGCCGATACCCGACCCGGTACCCGCCATGGGCCCGGCGACGACAATCGCGCCGGACTGCGCATTCGGCAGCGATATACCCTGGGCCAGAATAACGAAGTAGCCGGGTATGAAGATCGTCAGCGGGGTGACGATGCCGGCGAACAGGAATCCCGCTTGTGTCAGCGACGCGACCGCGAGGATAACGCTGCCTGCAAAGACCATCTTTTCGGGCGAAACCCGCCCGGCAAGGCGGCTGGAGATGATAGAACCGGTGATAAATCCTGCCGGAAAGAACATGAAGTACCGGCCGAATTCCCCCGCCGGCCGGCCAAGGTATTCGATCATCAGAAAGGATGTCGCCGCCGCCATCGTAAAGAAAACACCGGTGCTGAAACCCGACTGCAACACGTAGGCGCTGAATTTCGCGTTTGCGAACAGGCGCCGGTAGTCCTGTACCGGCGTAAAACGCACCCCGGCAAGGCTCCGGTTCGTGTGGGTCTCGAACATCACGCGCCAGCAGACAACGCCGAGCAATGCGCCGAAAGCGCCGGCGCTGACCAGCACCGCCCGCCAGCCGCCATAGTCGACCAGCGCGCCGCCAATGGGTGCCGAGACCATCGGCCCGAGCGCGTACGCGATCGTCAGATAGGAAATCACCTTTACGAGACGGTCGGCGCCGAATACATCGCGGGCGATCGTGCGGGCGAGCCCGAGCCCGCCGCCCCCGCCCGCCGCCTGCAGCACGCGCCCGGCAATCAGCAACGCGATGTTCTCGGTCAATGCAGCGAAGACGGAGCCCACAACGAACAGGGCGATCGATCCCAGCAGGACCGGGCGGCGGCCGTACCGGTCGGACAAAGATCCGTAAAACAGGGAGGCGAATGCCATCACGAAAAGCGGCAGGCTCACCGTCAGATTGGCGACTGCCTCCGTGGTCATGAATTCCGCTCTTACATCCGGAAGGGCGGGGAAAAAGATGTGAAGCGACAGCGGCAGGAAGGCTGTAATGGTGCCCAGAACAATGATGAAGAGTGGACCGACCTTGCGTTCCGGCAGCGTCTGCATTGCGAACTTTCCGATTTTGACGAAACCTGAGCGCAATCCCCAGCTCTGTCAAACACCCGGCGGTCGGACTGGCGTTTTCTGATTGTTCAGATGATTCCCGGTCCCGGCGCGGCGCAGTCCATGCGCGAAAGCCCGTCGCTTACTGCAGGGAAGACGGCCCGGTCATGTCGCCCGGGGAATTGTTGTCGAGCAGGATACCAAGCCGTCGCGCGACTTCCTGATACGCTTCCTCGATCCCGCCAAGGTCCCGCCGGAACCGGTCCTTGTCCATGATCTCGTTGGTCTCGGCATCCCACAGGCGGCAATTATCGGGGCTGATCTCGTCGGCAAGAACAAGCCGCAGTTCGTCGTTGTTCCACCAGCGTCCGAACTCCAGCTTGAAATCGATGAGACGAATGCCGACGGCGAGGAAAACCCCGCACAGGAAATCATTCACACGGAGCGACATATGCATGATTTCGTCCATCTCCTGGGGAGATGCCCAGCCAAAGGCGGTGATATGCTCTTCCGAAATCATCGGATCGTTCAGTTCGTCCGACTTGTAATAATATTCGACGATCGACCGCGGCAGCGCCGTACCTTCTTCCATGCCGAACCGCTTGGTGATCGAGCCCGCCGCGACATTGCGGATCACGACCTCGATCGGGATAATCTCGACCTCGCGCACGAGCTGTTCGCGCATGTTCAGACGACGGATAAAATGGGTCGGGATGCCGATCTCGCTGATACGGGTCATCAGGAATTCCGAGATCCGGTTATTGATAACGCCCTTGCCGGTGATCGTGCCTTTTTTCTTGTTATTGAACGCGGTGGCGTCGTCCTTGAAATACTGGACCAGGGTACCCGGCTCCGGGCCTTCGAAAAGGACTTTCGCCTTCCCCTCGTAGATGCGTCTGCGGCGGGCCATTATATGCCTCGATTGTCTGGAAATTTGTGCGCCCTACAGGGCACTGTTATCGGGCACATATAGCGATTTCGCCGCATCCGTCAATGGCCGGCTTGGCGAGCCGCCCCTCCCGACCCCACGCACGGATGACGGAACGAAAAAACCACTTGCTTCAAAGCCCATTGCCACATTATTTCCACAATTGAGCGTCATTGAGGGCTCAAGAGCGTCCGGCTCTTTCACTTTTTGAGCCAACCGGCCGTGACGGTGGAGGACACCGCATTGGCCGAGTCGGGCGGACAGTCAGCGAATCATGCACACACCCTCCTCGGGACGCCGTTCTTTTCTCGCTGGGTTATCGTCCCTGCTCGCCCTCGCCGCCACGAGGCGAAGCGCCGGCGCGCAGTCACCGCCATCGTCTGCCCGCTTCTCGCACGCGGACGTGGTCGCGCAGGCGCGCGATCTGGCGGCGCGTCCGTTTGCCCCCCCGTCAGTGGTTCCGGAAACACTGCGGAAACTGACATATGACCTGTATCGCCAGATCCGTTTCCGGAAAACCGGCGCGATCTGGGGAAAATCGCCCTCGCGTTTCGAGGTCGAACTGTTCCCGCCGGGATTCCTGTACAAGCATGGAATCGATGTTTCCATCGTCGAGAACGGTCGGGCATTTCCGGTCCGGATAGACGAGAATGCATTCGACACCCCCTCTCCGGCGATCGGAACCGTTCTCGCGGAACTCGGCAAGTTTGCAGGGTTCAGGCTTCATTACCCGATCAACCGCCCGGAGTATAAGGACGAGTTTGTGGTCTTTCAGGGCGCAAGCTATTTCCGGGCGGTTTCCCGCGGTCAGAATTACGGACTTTCCGCCCGGGGCCTGGCGATCGACGTCGCCGAACCGGCGGGAGAGGAATTCCCGAGTTTCACCCGGTTCTGGATCGAGCGCGCCTCGGCGAATGCCAGCAGCATCGTCGTCCACGCGCTGCTCGACAGTCCACGAATTGCCGGCGCCTACCGGTTCGGCATCTACCCGGGCGCCACAACGGTGATGGATATCGACCTAACACTGTTTCCGCGGGAGCCCCTGGCTCATATCGGGCTCGGCGCGCTGACGTCGATGTTCCTGTTCGGCCCGGTCGACAAGGCAACGCAGGCGGATTACCGCCCGGCCGTGCACGATTCACTCGGTCTTGCCATCGATACCGGCAGCGGCGAACGCATCTGGCGCCCGCTGAACAATCCGCGCCGCCTCCAGGTCAGCGGTTTCGTTGACCGCAATCCGCGCGGGTTCGGTCTCGTTCAGCGGGATCGCCGGTTTGCCCATTTCCAGGACCTGGAAGCGCGCTATGAGACCCGGCCGTCCGGCTGGGTCATCCCGCGAGGCGACTGGGGCCCGGGCCAGGTCGTCCTTGCCGAAATACCGTCGGATTCCGAAACCAACGACAATATCGTGGCTTACTGGAGGCCCCAGGCGCCTCTTTTACCCGGCACGGCCTTCAAGGCCGGTTACCGGATTACCTGGCCGCAAGATGCCCCGTCAAAACCCGGTCTTGCGCCTGTGATCCGGAGCGCCGAAGGGCGGACGTTCGACGGCAAGCAGCGCCAGATGGTGATCGATTATGGCCCCGTCAGCGGCCCAGCGCCGGAAACGATCCGCGCCGACGTCAGCATATCGCCCGGTAAACTGGTCGAGACGGTGACCCAGCCAAATCCGGAGACCGGCGGCTTCCGCGTTTTTGTCACCTTTGATCCCGGCCAGTCCGAACTGATCGAGTTCCGGGTGCAACCGCGGCAGCTCGGGAAACCGGTCGGCGAGACATGGCTGTATCGATGGACCCCATCGTGAGGACAGAACCCGCCGGCCCCGCCCTGCCACCGGAGGCTCCTATCCCCATGCCGCGTCAGCCTCGCCACGGCAATCGGCAGCGGACACGTCATGTTCCCGCACTGCCCGCCCGTCTGTGCACCTCACTTGCGCGAGCGGGCCTGTTGGCAGCGACGGCTGCGTTAACCGCGTACGGCACGTTCGAGATGTACAGCGTGATGGCGACCGGCGGTGTCACGCCGCTGCAGTGGCTTTTCCTGCTGGCATTTACCCTGACATTCGCCTGGATCGGACTTTCCGCCTGTCAGGCGGTCATTGGGTTCATCCGGCTGCTTGCCCTCGATATTTTTGGCCGCCGGCCGGCGCCCGCGGACCTCCCGCCGCTGCGCACGGCGGTACTTTTGCCGGTCTACAACGAAAACCCGGCCGGAATCGCCGCCGCGGTGCGCGCGATGGCGGACGGACTTGCCGAAAGATCGCCCGACAGTTTCGACTTTTTCCTGCTCAGCGACACAAATGCGCCGGAGGCATGGGTGCACGAAGAAGCGGTCTTCGCCGCGCTGATCGATGCAGCGCCGAAAGGCTGTCCCGTGTATTACCGGCATCGTCGCGACAACCGGGAACGCAAGGCCGGCAATATCGCCGACTGGGTATCTCGCTGGGGCGGCGCCTATGAAGCGATGATCCTGCTGGATGCCGACAGTCTGATTGAGCCCGATACGATGATCGAGATGTCCCGACGACTGGCGGCGGATCCGGGGCTCGGCCTCATCCAGACCCTGCCGGGCATCGTGGCCGGGCAAACCCTTTTCGCCCGGCTGCAGCAATTCGCGAACCGCTGTTACGGTCCGATATTCGGAAACGGCCTGGCTGCCTGGCATGGCAATGAGAGTAACTTCTGGGGCCACAACGCAATCATCCGCACCGCAGCATTTGCGGCCTGTTGCCGCCTGCCCCACCTGCCCGGAACGCCGCCGATGGGCGGCGATATCCTGAGCCATGACTTTGTCGAGGCGGCGTTGCTCCGGCGCGGCGGCTGGGGTGTCCGGTTCGACACGGACCTGCCGAACAGTTTCGAGGAAGCCCCTCCGTCGCTCGTCGACGTGATGATCCGCGACCGGCGCTGGTGCCAGGGCAACCTGCAACATCGCGGGATGGTGACGGCGACCGGCCTTGCGACCGCCAGCCGGCTCCATATGTTCTCGGGAATCATGGGCTATCTGAGCGCACCGCTCTGGTTGCTGCTTGTCGCGCTCGGTATGGCGCTCGCGGTTCAGGTTGCGTTGAGCGGCCCGAATTATTTTCCCGGCCCGACACTGTTTCCCATGTGGCCCGTGTTCGAATCCGAGCGCGCGATCGAGCTTTTTATTCTCTCGATGGGGGTTCTGCTGACGCCCAAATTCCTGGGCTGGCTGGCGGCGGCAATCAACCCGCGCCGGTGCAGGTCCTTCGGCGGTCCCGTGCTGTTGACGCTCGGGGTCGCGGCCGAAATCGTCCTGTCGGCGCTTTATGCCCCGGTGCTGATGCTCGTCCAGACCCGGTTCGTCTGGCAGGTACTGTGTGGCGGCGACAGCGGCTGGAAACCGCAACGGCGCGGCGCAGGCGACATGCGCCTGCGGGAAGCATTCCGGCTCCATTTCTGGCATGCCACAGCGGGTCTGGCTGCCGCCCTGGGAGCATGGGGCATAAATGGCGGGCTGTTCCTGTGGACCCTGCCGGTGACAGGCGCGCTGATCCTGTCTCCCGTAACCTCCTGGATGAGCGGCCACAAATCTATCGGCATCGCCCTTCCCAAGGCCGGTATTCTGCGCACCCCCGAAGAACATCGGCAATCTCCACAGGGTATTCTCGCCGACCATCGCGCATACCTGGTCTGGGCGTCAGGCCTCGAACAGCGCCGCGACGCATTCTCCGCGCTGACGGCCGATCCGGGATTGAACGCCTGGCACAGGCAACAACTGATCGGCCCGTCTGAGCCTCCCACGTTCGATCCGGCGCTTTTCGTCGCCCGCGCCAAGGCCGAACGGGAATCGGACCCGGCCCTGCTCGCCAACTGGCTGACGCCGGAAGAGAAACGGGCCTTCCTGCATGATCCAGCGCTGGTGGCCGGTCTGATCGCCCCGGAACCGCAGCTTCTTCAGGCATAGCCGGTCAGATCAACAGCCTCGAAATCGGCCTCGCCCGGCGCGCCGGAGGCGAATCGCCAGACCGGTTTCCGGTCCGGAAAATCCGCCGACGGCAGGGCGATCAGGGAACTGGACAGCGTGCCGAACCCGAAATCCGTGACGATGCGCATCGCATCGCGCGAATCCGTATCCGTGCCATGCTCGGCGCTGGCAAGCAGGGTCTCCCAGGACGACCAGTCTCCCGCATCGATATCGGGCGCCGCGGCCGCTTCGAACCGCGGCAGGTGAAACGCGACCCGCCCCGATGCGGGATCGTTCAGATCGAACGCGGTAAGCATCGACACCCCGGCCGGAATTTCAGCGACATCGATCCGCCCACCGGCGGCCTCGCCCAGACTGCGCACCCAGAAAGCATCCCGGTTGTCCGCGACCACGAGGTTGAAGGACCGGTAACTGCGGCCGTCGAGGTCGGAAAGCGCGTCCGCGGCATCCGACGCATCTGCATGGTCCAGGGCCTCGAGCACAATTTCTCCGCGCGTGCGCAGGGTCTCGTCCGGCCCCAGCGAATCCTTGCGATTGAGGATTCCGGCGACAACACCCTCGTCGTTCAGCCCCATCCAGGTGCCGCCGGCGAGACGGTCGATGCCGGCGACGACGTTCTCGCGGTCCGGCCAGTGCCGGCCGGGCGGATCCCAGGGGCGGCCAGCCATTTCATCACGGTTTGCGGCCATGAGGAGGGGCCAGTCATGGCCCGGACGACGGAGTATGACAACGGTGCACATACCGCCTCGATAGCAGGTTAGACACGCCGCGACTATATGCATGAGAGATGTGCGAATGTGCGTTATTGACTTAAGGCATGTCCACGACGATCTATGTAGTCTAAAATTAACCTTTGTGATTTAAAGCGTCGTTTGAAAAAAAGTGGAAGGCACAGATGTCAGGTTTTGACGATCGCGAGAAAAGTTTCGAGGCGAAGTACCAACGCGATCAGGAAACCCTGTTTCGCATCACCTCTCGCCGCAACAGGCTTCTGGGCCTTTGGGCTGCCCAGCAGTTCGGCATGCCGGACAATCAGGCGCTTGATTATGCCAAGGAAGTCGTGCTCGCCGATTTCGAGGAACCCGGTGACGACGATGTCGTTCGCAAGGTCCTCGGCGATTTCAAGGAACGCGGCCTTGAAATGGACGAACAGACCCTGCGCAAGGAAATGATCCGCTTGATGGACGAAGCGGATCGCCAGATCGAGGCGGAAAACAGCTAGACAGCGTCACCGGGCCGCCCCCTCGCACAGGCAGGGGTGTGGCGCACGGGAATCGTTATCGTGAATGGTTCCGCTCTAGCGGGCGTAATCGGGCGATTACCGTTGAAGCGCCTGGCGGAAGCGCGCCCTAGCCGAAAACCCGTTTGAAAATCGCATCGACGTTCTTGGTGTGATAGCCGATGTCGAACATATCCTCGAGCGTCGCATCGTCGACATTGGCGGACACTTCCGGGTCCGCTTTGAGCAGGTCCAGAAACGACAGGCCTTTTGACCAGGCTTCCATCGCATTGCGCTGAACGGCGACATAGGCCCCTTCCCGGCTCATCCCCGCCTGGGTAAGCGCCAGAAGAACCCGCTGCGAGAACACCAGACCACCCAGCGCATCCAGATTCTTCTGCATGTTTTCCGGGTAGATCACCATCTTCTCGACAACGCCGGTCAGGCGCGCCAGCAGGAAGTCCAGGGTGATCGTGGAATCGGGACCGATCATGCGCTCGACCGACGAATGCGAAATATCGCGTTCGTGCCACAATGCCACGTTCTCCATCGCCGGCATGGCGTATGATCTGACCATACGGGCAAGCCCCGTGATGTTTTCGGTCAGCACCGGGTTGCGTTTATGGGGCATAGCCGACGAGCCCTTCTGGCCCGGCGAGAAATATTCCTCCGCCTCGCGCAGCTCTGTACGCTGGAGATGACGGATCTCGACCGCCAGCCGCTCTGCCGACGAGGCGATCACGCCGAGGGTCGCGAAAAACATCGCGTGACGGTCGCGCGGAATTACCTGGGTCGAGACCGTTTCAGCGGTAAGGCCCATGGCTTTCGCGACATGCTCCTCGACGGCCGGATCGATATTGGCGAACGTGCCGACGGCGCCGGAAATCGCACAGGTCGCGATTTCAGCGCGCGCTGCCACCAGCCGATCGCGATTGCGCGCGAACTCGGCGTAATATCCCGCAAGTTTGACCCCGAAGGTCATGGGCTCTGCATGGATGCCGTGGCTGCGCCCGATGGTCGGCGTCATCTTGTGTTCTTCGGCGCGGGCCTTTATCGCCGCCAGCAGGCCGTCGATGGTCTCCAGAAGGATATCCGTCGCCTGGGTCAGCTGCACGGCAAGACAGGTATCGAGGACATCCGAAGACGTCATCCCCTGATGGACGAAACGCGCTTCGTCGCCGACATGTTCGGCGAGGTTCGTCAGGAACGCGATCACGTCGTGCTTGGTCTCGCGCTCGATCTCGTCGATACGCTCGATTTCGAAGGCGCCGCGCTCCCAGACCGCCTGCGCGGCTTCTTTCGGGATGACGCCGAGCGCCGCCTGGGCATCGCAGGCATGGGCCTCGATTTCAAACCAGATACGGAACTTGTTTTCAGGCTCCCAGATGGCTGTCATCGGGGCGCGGGAATATCTTTGAATAGCCATGACCCGGGTGTATCAGAATCGCGTGAGCGCGGGAAGCATATGCCGCTCAGACGGTGCGGTATTTTCGAACGGCCAGCCAATAGGCGGCAAGCGAGAAGACCGCCCAGAACAGCACGCCGTTCGCGAGCCAGAGCTGTGTGCCGTCCGACAGTGCGGCGACCCCGATTCCGGTCGCCGCACCGGTCAGCTGCTGCACAAACCCCACCAGGGACGATGCAGACCCCGCGATATGGGGAAACGGCTGGAGCGCGCCGGCAATCGACTGCGGAAAAATAAACGCGAAGGAGATCATGCAGAACAGCATGGGCCCGATCACGGCAAGCCAGTGATCGACCGACGCCCAGGCAAGGCCTGCGAGCAGCAGACCGAAAACGCTCGCCCCGCCGACCCCCCAGCGCAACAGCCGGTCGACCCCGAAGCGGCCAACCAGCCGGGCGCCCATCAGCATCCCGATCATGCTGCCGACCATGCACCCGGCGAACATGTAGCTGTACCGCGTCTCGCTCTCCCCGAAATAGGTGATAATCACGTGGGGCGACGACGCCAGAAACCCGAAAAGCATGCCGTAACAGGCCGCCGCACAGGCCGTATAGGCCCAGAAGGACGGACTTCGGGATACCTCGGCAAAATTGCGAATTACAGGCCCCGGCCGCAGGGCATCCGGATTCTTCGCGTGAATGGTCTCACTGAAAACCATGCAGAAGACGACGGTCACACAGGCCGCATAGATCGACAGAAAGACGAACATTGCCTGCCAGCCGAAGGCGACCGTTAAATGCGCGCCGACAATCGACGAGATCATCGGCGACAGGCCGTGAAAGACCATCAGCACGGAGAGAACCCGCGCCGCGTCGGCCCGGTCGTGCCGGTCGCGCACGACCGCCCGGGCGACCAGCCACCCGCTGGAGGCAGCGGCGCCGTGGATGAAACGAAACACCATCAGCATTTCGATCGACATCGCCATTGCGCAGGCTGCGGTTGCGACGGCGTTGACGACAAGCCCCCCGACAAGGACCGGTTTGCGGCCGAACCGGTCGGATAGCGGGCCGTGAACAAGCTGTCCGATCGCGATCCCCAGCATGAACATCGTCAGGGTCAGCTGGACCTCCGCCTGCGTGGCGCCGAAGGCGATACCGATGGCCGGCATCAGTGGCAGGGTGCCATCGATCCCGGTCGCGGTCGCACAGGTGGTCAGGGCCAGAAGCGCGGCAATGCCCGCATTGTCGAATGTTCTTGCCTCACGCGCGGTTGCGACGGTCACGCGGCGGCCGCCTCTCGGGGTAGGCGGCGGACGAGTGTCACGTAAGCGACAAGAGCGCTGATCGTACAGACGCAGATGACGGCCGCCATCGGGAACGGTGTGCCGTCATTCAGCACGCCGATAATCGCGGTCGCCAGTGCGGCTGCCAGGAACTGGATAAAGCCCAGCAGCGAGGATGCCGCGCCCGTCATTGTGGCGAAGGGCGACATCGCGCCGGCTGTCGTGCCGGGTGTAATGAATGCCAGGGCCGTCAAAACCAGAACCACCGGTCCCATCAGGGTGTAGACGGTGATGTTGCCCGATATCACCAGCAGCAGCATTCCGATTCCTGCGGCCGCAGCGAGCATCACGCCGGCACGGATCATCCGGTCCAGCCCCAGGCGCTGGGCAATACGCGCAAGTGTGATCTGCGCCACGATATAGAAAATCATGGGCACGGCCATGGCGATACCGAACTGGACCGGTCCCAGCCCCAGATACTGGATAAGGCCGACCGGCGCGCCGGCAAAGTAGGCCATCAGCGCCCCGTACATGAAACATGCGCATGTCGCATAGGACCGGAACGACCGGTCCCGAAGTATCACGATATAGTTTTTGACCAGAACCGACGGCTGGACGGCGTTGGCGGTACGGGCCCGGTTGGTTTCCGAAAGCGCGAACAGTACCGTCAGCAGGGTAAACAGGCCGAATCCCGCCATGACGATGAACAGCACCCGCCAGCCGAAATCCTGGGTGATCCAGCCGGAAACACCGGGCGCGATCGTCGGCATGATCCCGTGAATACCCATCATCAGGGCAAACAGCCGGGCTGCCGCCTCGCGGTCGAACAGATCGCGGATGATCGCCCGGGCAACGATGATTCCGGAGCAGGCGAAAAAGCCCTGCAGGAAGCGAAGTCCGATCAGGGCTTCGATACTTGCGGCCATGGAGCACGCGACCGATGTTGCGACAAATAAGGAAATCCCGCCCATAAGGACAGGCTTGCGCCCGAACCGGTCCGATAACGGACCATAAACCAGTTGCCCCAGCGCGATACCCAGCACCGCGGCGCTCAGACTGTATTGCACGAACGCCGTCGTTGTCTGGAAATAGGCCGGGATTGCCGACACCAGGGGCAGAGAGCCGTCCACCGTGAGCGGCATCAGCATCGGCAACAATCCGAGCATTCCCGCAAGCAGGGCATACCGCCGAGGCGTCATCGGGAATTCCGGACCGGAAGAAATCTGTACTGGCGCACCTGCGTTTACTTGCCCGTCACGCTGTTGCGCACGCGCCGGATCATGTCCTTGAACTCGGCCTGTTCGGCGGGGGACAGATTTGCGAGACACTGGATGTTGACCGCCTCAACCTCCGGGATCACCTTCCGGTAAATCTTTCGCCCCTCCGGCGTCAGGAACACGTTGATCTTGCGGGCATCGTTCTTGTTGCCCTGACGGCGGACGAAGCCCTTGTCTTCCAGCTTGTTCAGCGCCGCCACCGTCGTCGGCCCCTTCATGCGCACTTTTTCCGACAGCTCCCGCTGCGTCAGCCCGTCGGCTTCCCACAATGCGCGCAGGAAAGGCCAGAGGCCGAGGGTGACGCCATGTTGCGCGATACGGTCGGAGAATTCGCGACTCATCGCCCGGTTTGCGTCCCAGATCAGGAAGCCGATCGTGTCTTCGGGATCGAAAAAATCGTCATTGCTCATGGTCGGGATTTACACGCGGCACCGGACGGGAGCAAGCGCCTTCGGCTTGACACTGTCCCGATGGGGCAGGACACTTTAGGTTGGATAAAAATGGAATTCGCGCGCTGTTTGGCGGCGCGCAAAAACGAGCGAAAAGGGATCACGGAACAATGGCTGACTGCACGGAATCGAAAATCAATATTCGTGGCTGCGAGGTTCTCATGCGTCGCGGCGGCAGCGGTGAGACAGCGCTTTTTCTGCATGGCGCCAGCGGCGTCGCCGGATGGATTCCGGCGTTCCAGTCCCTGTCCGACACCTATGACCTGATGGTTCCGGATCATCCGAGCTATGGCCGGTCGGACGAGCCCGAATGGCTCGACAGCATGGACGATCTCGCGATGTTCTATCTTGACCTCATGGACGAGCTGGACCTCAACGACGTCCACCTGATCGGCAATTCCCTCGGCGGCTGGCTGGCGATGGAAATCGCGATCCGTTCCTGCACCCGGATCAAGAGCCTGACCCTGGTCGGCGCTGCCGGCATCCGCATCAAGGGCAAACCGATTGCCGACATTTTCATGATGGACCCGGACGATCTCGTCCGCGCCATCTTCGTCGACCAGACGTTCGCCGACAACATCCTGAACATGGAACTGACCGAGGAACAGACGGACATCCAGATCCGCAACCGCGTCGCGACCGCGCGCCTCGGCTGGCAGCCACGATTGTTCAATCCGAACCTGAGAAAATGGCTCCATCGTATTACCGTGCCGACCCACGTGATCTGGGGCGACAGCGACAAGATTGTCGATCCCGTCTACGCGGCAGAGTTCGGCAACGTGATTGCCGGGTCGCAGGTGACGATGATTGAACAGGCCGGTCACCTGCCCCACATCGAAAAGTCCGGGCCGTTCGTCGATGCCGTCAATAGCTTCATCCAATCGAAAGCCGCCTGAGCGCGCGTTCCGTCAGGAAAATTGCCGTCACAGCCGGACCTGCGCCTTCTGAAGGATGTCGCGGATACGGTCGCGCTGCTCGTCGGAGATAACCAACCGCTCGGCAAAGTCCTTGCCGGCCGGCTTCGTCGCATCGATGCCGACTTTGGTCAGGGTATGATTTTCGGGATCGGACGTCGGATCCAGAATGGCGCCCATCGCCCCGTGAATCAGTGTCATGTCCTGATTGGCGCGGGTCCGGGTCGCAACCGCCCACATGACGTCGGACAGATTGAAAATATCGACGTCCTCGTCGACCACCACCACGATCTTGACATAGAACTCGGTGCCGAGCGCCGCCATGATCGCCTGCTTGGGCTGGCCTTCTGCGGTTTTTTTCATCTGCACGACGGCCATCAGCGCGCCGACCGTGCTCAGCGGTACATGCACGCCCGTGACGTTCGGCAGGTTGCGCCGCAGCGCGTTCAGAATTTCGGCTTCACGGCTGATCGAGGAGACAAGGATGTGGTCGGCGGCCGTGCCGGACGCGACGCTGTGGAACATGGCATCCTTGCGCATCATCACCCGTTTGGCGACGAAGACATTCTCGGTAGACCGGTGTGACGCATAGCCGGTGAATTCGCCGAACGGGCCTTCCGGCTCGCGCGTGTCGGCAAGGATTTCGCCCTCTATCACGATCTCCGCGCCCGCGGGCACTTCAAGATCCGCGGTACGGCTGACCGCGACCTTGTAGGGTGCCCCGAACAGGGCGCCGATGATTTCGTATTTCCGTACCGACGGCGGATAGTGATAGGCCATCGATCCCATGTAGTGGATCGGATGGGTGCCGATGGTGATAACCGCTGGCAGGGCCTCGCCTTTTGCCTCGGCCCGGCGGTGAAATTCGTACATCCGGCGGCGCGAATGCAGCGACAGGCCAAGCCGGTTCTTCCCCTTCAGCATCAGCCGGTGGAAACCTACCGTATCGACACCGGTTTCCGGGTCGCGCGCCGCAATCTGGCCCGCCGTGATATAGGGGGCGGCATCGACCGAGAAATGAAACGGTATCGGCAATTTGGTGAGATCGACATCGTCGCCTTCCAGGATCACTTCCTCGAACGGCGCGTCGCCAACCACTTCGACCGGCAGGTAGTTCTGGCAGCGTTCGCGATATGCCAGCGGCAGATCGTCCGGCGTGCAGCCCATGGCGGCGGCCAGAAGCCGCCGGTTCCCGGCGACGTTCGTGACCACCGGCAGATCGAATCCCTCGACGTCTTCAAAGAGGACGACGGGGTATTTCCCGCTCCGCTCCAGTTCGAAAACAGCGGAGGTGATATCCAGGTCGCGGCGCACGGGGGCCGAGATCCGGACGAAGTCATCCGGAAAATCGCGCTGCACCATTTCTACGAAACCACGGAGACTTTGGTCGGTCATTTTAATTCCTTGTTATCGGCGGCTGGATTGGAGTCTTTGCGTCTGGGAAGGCGAAAGAGGCAGCACCCGGTCGATTTGCTTTGTTGCGTTGCAGCAATTATTACAAAATCCATTACGGAAGGCGACACCGGAATACGGAAAAAGAATGACCCCAGGCACAGCGGATATCGTCGGCGGCGGATTTGGCGGACTTGTCGCCGCCATCGCGCTTGCCCGCCGCAACTGGACGGTGCGCCTCCACGAACGGCGCGAAGCGGTCGATTCCGAAGGCTATGGAATCGCCGTCCAGCGCAACATGGCGGCGATCTTCGAGACTTTCGGCGTTCTGGATGACGTGCTGGCAGGTGGCGCACGGCTGGACCGGCGGGATTCGCTTGACCGTCACGGCCGCGTGCTGATGAGCCGGCCGACCGAGCGCAGCCCCTACCGCGTCGACCGACGCCACATCGTCAACGTCCTCGCCGACGAGGCGCGGCGCGCCGGTGTCGACCTGCGTTTCGGCGCCACGATCTCGGAAACAAGGCCGGACGGGCATCTTTTCACAGCGGACGGACAGAGATTCGCCGCCGACCTGGTCGTCATTGCGAACGGCGTGAATTCGACCCTCCGCGACGAGAGCGGCCTGCTGACCCAACGCCGGCTGGAGCGGGACGGCGCCGTCCGGATCGCCATCCCGCGCCTGCCGGAAGAAATCAGGGCTGCAGACGCCGACGGTACGCCGATGATCGAAGCCTGGGCCGATAACCGGCGCGTACTCTACTGCCCGGTAGACCGTGATCGGTTCTATGTCCTGCTGGGCAGCCTCGCAGAAGATACCGATGCCCGCGCGACGCCGATCAACCCGGCAGTGTGGTCGGCATCCTTCCCCACCTTGCGCGGGTTCTTCGAGCGGGTGGCCGCGGAGGCCGACTGGGCCGAAGCCCGCTGGGCACAGTACCAGACCGTCCGGCTCAAGCGCTGGTCGACCGGTAAACTCGCGATCCTCGGCGATGCCGCGCACGCGATGCCGCCCTATCTGGCGCAGGGCGCCGGTCATGCGATGATGAACGGTCTCGGGCTCGCCGTCGCGCTGGAAAACGCCCCCGATCTCGCCACCGGCCTCGCTGAATGGGAGCGGCGCGAACGGCCGCTGACCGATCACACCCAGCGCTGGACCCGTATCTACGGCAACACGCTGTTCCTGCCCGACCCGCTGAAGAAGCTCGCCATACAGGCCGAACAGCACATCCCGTGGCTCTCCGGCCAGTACGCCCGCGCGGCAAACCATCTGCCGACGGGCTGCACGGAGAAATAGACCACCCAAATATTCTCCACACGTCCGGTCAAATCTCGTCTCTGGCAGCGGGCGGGCTAGATACGATACAATCGCTGTATGACAGCCAATGCTCCTCAATTCACGCCCCTCGGAACGTATATCGGCGCCCGTGTGGACGGCATGGATCTGTCGGCGCCCATCGGCGATGAAACCGCCGGGATGCTGAAAAGGGCGCTGATCGATCACTTGGTGCTCGTCTTCCCGAATCAGTCATTGACCGAGGACGACCAGATCCGGTTCGCCGGAACCTTCGGCGAGGTCAGCCGTCACCTCCGCCCGGAAGCCCAGCGCAATCCGGATGCACCCCCGGTGAATCCTGCGGTGATGATGGTCACCAACGAACGCAAGGATGGCAAGCCGGTCGGCTACCTGCCCGACGGCGAGATTTTCTACCATACGGATTCCTGTTTCGTGGAAACGCCCCAGCGCGCGGTCTGCCTGTATGCGATGGCGGTGCCGGAAACCGGCGGCGATACCATCTTCGCCAGCGCGTGCCGGATGTACGAGACCCTGCCCGCAGATCTGCGCGACCGGTTGGCGGGCCGCAAAGCCCTGAACTGCTTCGAGTTCGGCGTGTCGGTCAAAACGGTGGAGAAGTTCGACCCGGCGAAATCGGTCCGTCACCGCCATCCCGCGATCGCGATCGACCCGCGGGACCGACGGCGGTTCCTCTACGTCAACGAACTGATGACCGAGGAAATCGACGGACTGCCGGCGGCCGAAAACCGCGCAACCCTGGACGCCGTTTTCGCCCATATCCGGAACTCCCCGGATCATTACCGCCATAAGTGGCGGGTGGGCGATCTCGTCCTCTGGGATAACCGCCGCGCCCTGCACGCCCGGACCGACTTTCCGGCGGATCAGCCCCGCAAACTGCGCCGGGTGCCGGTCGCGGACGACAAACCGGTGACGATGGCACCCGCCTGAGACTCGCCGTCGGGCGTTTATTGATATTTGCCCCCGCAGCTTTCGCGGCCCAGAATAAACGAACAGGAACATCACACCGGAGCAGGAGAAATTCATGGCGACGTATTTACTGGTGCATGGCGCATGGCATGGCGGCTGGTGCTGGCGGCGGGTCACGGACATTCTCCAGTCCGCCGGGCACAGGGTGTTCACCCCGACGCTGACGGGCCTCGGCGAGCGAGCCCATCTGGCGACGCCGGACGTCGATCTCGACTGTCATATCAACGACGTTCTCGGCGTGATCGATATGGAGGAACTGGACGACGTTATCCTCTGCGGCCATTCCTATGGCGGACAGGTGATCACGCCGGTTCTGGACCAGCGGGTCGAAAAATTCCGTGCCTCCGTCTGGCTCGATGCTTTCGTCTCCGAGGACGGAAAGTCGCTGATGGACGGCTGGCCGCCGGAACGGGCCCAGCATGTCCGCGAGGCAGTCGCGCAGTCAGGCGACGGCTGGAAAATGCCGCCCATGCCGCCCGAATATTTCGGCGTGATGAATGCCGACGATGCCGCCTGGGTCACCCGGCGCTGCGTGCCGCAGCCACTCAAAACCTTCACGCAGCCCGCGCACCTGACCGGCGCGTGGGAAAAGGTGCCGAAAAAGATGTACCTGCTGGCGGAACTCCACCCGAACAGCAGTTTCGAGCGGTTCTCGGTGCCGCTCAGCAAAAAGCCGGACTGGGACGTGCGCAGCGTGAAATCCGGCCACGACGTGATGATCGATACGCCTGAACTGCTGGCGGAGATATTGCTGGAACTGGCGTAAGTCCGCCTTACCCCGCCAGCGCCTTGTAATAGGCGACGCCGAACCCCGCCTCCGCGCGCGCGTCGTCGTTGAACGGGGCCTTCAGCCCGCCCCGGAAGCGCTCGTTGACCAGCCGTTGCCAGGTCGCCACCGGATCGGCGGAAGACCGCGCCGCGCAGACGTGTTCGAACCATTTGCGCCCGATGGCGACATGGCCGATCTCGTCACGATAAATGACTTCCAGCACATCGGCGGAGTCCGCGTCCTCCGCATTGCGCAGGCTCCTGATCATGGTCGGCGTCACGTCGAGCCCGCGCGCTTCGAGCACCAGCGGCACGATCGCAAGCCGCGCCAGCAGGTCGTCGGCAGTGTCCTGCGCCGCCTGCCACAGGCCGTCATGAGCCGGAAGATCTCCGTAGGCCGCGCCGAATTCGCCGAGCCGGGCCGACAGCAGCAGGAAATGCTTGGCCTCCTCGTCCAGCACGGTCAGCCAGTCATTGTAGAAATCCATCGGCATGCCGGCATCGGGGAAACGGACAAGTATATCCGCGGCAAGATCGATGGCATTCAGTTCGATATGGGCGAGCGCGTGAAGCAGCGCGATGCGCCCGGCCTCGCTCTGCGCCTTGCCGCGTTTCGGCATCTCGCGCGGGCGCAGCAGTTCCGGTCTTGCCGGGCGTTTCGGCCGGTCGCGCGGCGCCGCGCGGCCTATTTCGGGAATGACCCCGGCCCGCCAGTCCGACGCGACCGCCCGGGCCGCGCCGGCTTTGGATGCCGCATCGGACGTGCCGAGAACCCCGACCACGCGGTCGGACAGGGTCTGGGTCACGATTGTTTCACGTGAAACATGTTATCCACATCTTGTGGGTAAGTGCGGATCACAACGCCTTCGCGGCTTCCAGCACCTTTTCGACATGGCCTTTGACCCGCAGGTTGCGCCACACCTCGGCGACCTTCCCTTTCTCGTCGATGAGGAAGGTCGTGCGCACGATACCCATATAGGTCTTGCCGTAGTTCTTCTTTTCCTGCCACACGCCATAGGCCTCGCAGATCGCGCCGTCCTCGTCGCTGATCAGCGCAAAGGGCAGGTCGTGCTTGGCCTTGAAACTGTCATGCCGTTTCACGCTGTCTTTCGACACGCCGACGATCTCCGCACCACACTTTGCGAAATCCTTGATCGCGTCACGGAAGCCCTGAGCCTCGGTCGTACAGCCGGGCGTATCGTCCTTCGGATAGAAATACAGAACGACCTTCTTGCCCTTCAGGTCCTTCAGCGACAGGCTGCCACCGCCGTCCGTAACGCCCTTGAAGGCAGGCGCCTTGTCTCCAGCTTCGATCATCGTCAGTCCCTTATTTCAGCATGTTGAAAGCATCGAGCACCGCCTGGCGGGATGTCGCGGCAACGCCCGCATGATAGCCATCCTTGGTGGGCATCGAAAAATTGTGGCCGGCGCCGTCATGGGCGACGATATCCGCATGGTCGTGTCCGGCATAGGCCGCGCGGATCTTTTCGACCGCCTCCAACGGCACGATCGGGTCGTCGGCGCCGAAATGGAAACTCACCGGGCAGGATTTCGGCGGCATGGGATTCAGCTCCAGCTCGATCATCGTGCCGTGAAAAGCGCCCGCGGCGTCGGCGCCGAGGCGCGCCGAGGCGTACTGGGCGTAACGCCCGCCGAAGCAGAAGCCGAGCACGGCGACCTTGCCGTTGCAGCGCGGATTGGCCCGCAGTTCCTTCAGCAGGTCTTCGACATCCTTGTAGCCCTGTTCGACATCGAATGCCTCATAGCGGCCGAATGCCTTCTCCATATCGGCGGTCGGGCCCGGCATGACGCGCCAGAAGATATCGGGCACCGAAACAATAAAGCCGTCCGCCGCCCAGGCATCGGCAAGCGCCATCATTTCGTCATCCGTGCCGAAAATCGCTGGAATTATGAGAATACCGGGAAGTTTTTCGTCGCCCTCCGGCTCGGTCAGGTAGCCGTCATAGGTCTGGTTGTCCCGGGTGGTGTTCTTGATCTCCCTGCTCGGCATCGTCTTCTCCCTCTGTGTGTCGGTTCGATGTTTTATCTATGATGCGGCGGGCGGAAAGACAGTATCGAAATGCGCTTTCGTCCGCTCCGCGGTGACCTGCATTGTTTGCACCAGCGGATCGAAGTCAACCGCGCCGCAGGCGCGGGCGATGACGGTCTTCAGTGCCGGCGCGGCAGTGTCCGCATTCATGCTGCCCTCGACCGTCAGTCGGAGAATACCCTGCAAATTCCGCCACAGACGGGCGGCTTCAATGAGGTCTTGGGCAATCCTGTCCTCAATCAGCCCCGCCTTCCCAGCGCGTATCAGGACGGACATCGTATCCCGGGCGAGAACGTCGGGGTGCGCGGCGGCGTGGCGAAGCTGCAGGTACTGGGCGATGAATTCGATGTCGACAAGGCCGCCTTCGAGATGTTTGACCGACCAGACGTCGCTGGTGCCGTGTTCCTTGCGGAGGCGCTCGCGCATCTCCGCGACATCGGCGAGGATCTTCTTCTCGTCGCGCGGGGTCGTCAGCACGGACTGCATGACGTCCTCGAACCGGGCGCCAAGATCGCCCTCGGCGCACACCACCCGGGCCCGCGTCAGCGCCTGATATTCCCAGGTCCAGGCGTCGGTCTGCTGATATTTCGTGAACGCCTCCAGCGACGACGCTATAGGCCCCGCATTGCCCGCCGGCCGCAGCCGCATATCGACCTCGTACAGGCGGCCCTCGCCCGTGGGCGCTGTGATCGCACCGATAAAGCGCTGACACAGCCGGGCATAGTACTGTCCCGGCGCAAGCGGCTTTTTGCCGTCCGATTCAGACACATCCGGCGGACAGTCGTAGACGAACATAAGGTCGAGGTCCGAACTGACGGTCATTTCCCGGCTGCCCAGCTTGCCGAAAGCGACCACCGCCATCGTCCCGCCCGGCACCTTGCCATGGTCCGCGGCGAAGGTCCGCTCGATCTCGGGCAGCAGCGCGGTCAGGCAGGTATCCGCGACATCCGACAACGGGCCGGACGCATCGACCGGGGACAGGCGTCCCCGGAGCATATGCACACCGATCTGGAATATCTTGTCATTGGCCCACCGGCGTTCGATATCGAGGAAATCCTGAAAGTCCCGCGCCTGTTCGCCCGCCTCGCCCAGTTCGACCGCCATTTCAGCAGCCCCGGGAACGGCGTCGAAAAAATCCGCGTTCAGGACGCCGTCCAGCAAAATAGGGTATCGGCTGAGCCATCCCGCAAGTTTGGGGGCAGCACCCATTATTTCCACGACGAGGTGGAACAGACCGGGATTGGCTGTAAACAGCGAAAACAGCTGCACCCCGGCCGGCAGCCCCTGAAGGAATTCGTCGAACCTGCGGAATGCGAGGTCGGGGTTGGGCGATACCGCAACCGCCTCGAGCAGAACAGGGACCAGTTCCGTCAACAACTCGCGGGCCCGCGCGCTGCGAACCGCGCGATAACGCCCGGAATGCCAGACACGGACGGTCGACGATATCGTCGCCGGTTCCGCAAAGCCCATTTCAGCGAGATTTTTCAGCGTATCGGGATCGTCTTCCGCCCCGGTAAAGACAAGATTCCCCGCGCCGGCGAGATCGCCCCCGTCCTCGAACAACGCCGCATAATGCTTCTCGACCGCACGGAGTTCGATCAAAAGATCTTCGGTAAAAGCCTCAGGCGTCTCATAGCCCAGGAAAACAGACAATTTCTGCAACCCTTCCGCGTCGTCCGGCAGATCGTGGGTCTGACGGTCGTCGATCATCTGCAGGCGATGTTCCAGACGCCGGTGAAAATGATAGGCCTTCGTGAGATCGGCGAGTGCTGCGGGCGTCACATGTCCGGCGGCGGTGAGCCGCGTAATCGCCTCGATCGTGCCCCGCACGCGGAGGTCCGGATCGCGCCCACCCCAGATAAGCTGCTGGGTCTGGGCATAGAATTCGATCTCCCGGATACCGCCGCGTCCGAGCTTGATGTTGTGACCCGTCACAGCGATCTCCGCGCCGCCGCGATGGGCATTGATCTGGCGTTTGATGGACTGGATGTCCTGGATTGCGGCGAAATCGAGCGAGCGCCGCCACATGAACGGCCGGAGCATATCGAGAAACGCATGCCCTGCCTGGATATCCCCGGCGACGGGCCGCGCCTTCACCATCGCTGCCCGCTCCCAGTTCTGGCCGGCGCTCTCGTAATATACTTCTGCCGCAAGAACGGAAATTGCCGGCGGCGTGGCGCCGGGGTCCGGGCGCAGACGCAGGTCGGTGCGGAACACATAACCGTCCCGTGTGCGCTCATCCATCAGCGCGACCAGATTCCGCGCAAGCCGCGTAAACACGTGCTGCAGGCCGTCATCGCCGTTGAACGGCACGGTGTCCTGGTCGAACAGGACGATCAGATCGATATCGCTGGAATAGTTGAGTTCCCGCGCGCCCAGCTTTCCCATGCCGAGAATAATCAGGCCGCTGTCGAGTTCCGGATCATCCGGATCCGGCAGCGTCAACTCGCCCCCGTCGTGGAGCCTGCGCAGCAGATGACGGCAACTCGCCTGTAGCGCGGCGCAGGCGAAATCGGACAAAGCGCCCGTGATGCGCTCCAGCGGCCAAACATTCGCGATGTCGGCGGCGCCAATCGTCACGGCTGCGCGCTGCTTTGCGATACGCAGCCTTTTTTTGACCTGATCCGTCGTCTCTACCGCCAGGCTGGACCGGTCGGCGGCGGCCGCCAGCGACTCGTCGAATGCAGCGTCGGGGCCGGATTCAAGCAAGCGCCGGGCGAAGGGCAGGTCGGAAATCAGGCACTGGCTCAGAAACGCGCTATTGCCGAATATCGCTGTCAGCAAACTGCCGCCAGGACGGTCTTCCGGATCGGCAGAGTCCAGCACCGCCGCCGCATAGGCCGCGAGTTCGTCATCCCCGCTGCGGGCCGCCGCCTCACGCCAGCGCTGCCGGTGGACCTCTTCCTGGCCGGAATTTGCCGCCGCCGGCAGACGGTCCGAACCGGTGCTCCATATTTCCGAGAAAAGTGCCAAATCCAGCGTTCCAAATCGGTGAGGATTCCAGCACACTGCGATCCAGAATCCGCAACGTCAAGAACGGGGCGGGATTAACATATACCGTCGCCTATGGTTGCAGGATGATCCGCAGAACATCGTTCATTTGCCTCGAAGTGCTTCTGGGCATTTTGTTGATACTGGGCGTGCTCGCGGCGGGGTCCGCCTGGCGTCTCTCTCAGGGCCCGGTATCGATCCGGTTTCTCTTGCCCTACGCACATGATTTTTTGCAGCAGCAGGATAGCCGTTTCGGGGCGGAGATGGACGACCTGATCCTTACATGGGCGGGATGGAAGCGCGCTCTGGACGTTCGCGCCATCGGCGTCCGGCTGACCGGGAAAGATACCCCGGGCCCTGTCGCCCGCATACGCGAAGTGTCGGTTACGCTCAGCGCCCGCGCGCTCGCGGAGGGAAAAGCCGCCCCGACCAGTCTGGAAATAATCCGCCCCCGCATCCGCCTAGTCCGCGACGCGGCGGGAGACATTCAGTTCGACCTGGCCACCGTCCCCACCGGCGCGTCCGAAGATTCCCCGGCGCCGGCGACCGGCAACAATAACGATCTTCTTGCCTCACTGCTGGACGAACTCTCAGGTCCGGCAAAATCCGGCAGCAGCCTTCGGTACCTCAACCGGGTCAGCGTTGTCGGCGCGGTACTGCGGCTCGAAGACCGTCAACTGGGCCTGAACTGGGGCGCCCGGCACGCCGATATCACATTGGAACGGGCACGGGTCGGTCTGCGGGCGGCATTCGATCTTGACGTCGACCTGCAAACGTCGCGCCCTGAGCTGGAGGGCGAAGCCCTTTTCGACAGGTCGGCGGGCCACGTCGACGTCAACCTGGGTTTCACCCGTCTTAACCCCGGATTGCTTGGCGACCAGGTGCCGGCCCTCGCGGGTCTCAAAGCGTTAACGGCGGAATTCGGCGGCACGGGGACCCTGCGCGTCAGTCTCGGCGGCGACATCGAACGCGCCGAGTTCACCCTGAACAGCGGGCAGGGTTCTTTCGCCTCACCGGATATCAACCCGTCCCCCTATGACTTCAGAAGCGTCTCAATCAACGGTCGTCTGAACAGGAACCCCGATCAGATTCAGATCGCCGACGCCACTGTCGATTTCGGATCGACGAAAGCTTCCCTGGCCGGGGTCGTCACGCGCGTCGGGAAAATCGCCGCGATCAATGCCATGGTCACCGTCCCGACGATGCCGGCAGACGATCTGAAAAAATTCTGGCCGCCGGGCGCGGCGAGCGGCGCCCGGGCATGGGTGACCGGCAACATGCGGGACGGCGAATATCGCGATGCGGCGGCAAGCCTGACGGCGCGCATACCCATAGACGGCAAGGATGCGGGAAAAATAATCGTCGATTCCATTAACGGGCGGATCAATGTGTCCGGCGTGACGATCGATTACCTCTCTCCGATGCCGCCCCTGAAAAATACAAATGCGACGGGAACATTCAGCGACAACCGTTTCGACTTCGCGGTTCAGGGCGGCAATGTGGGGGACCTGGTCCTGGACAGAGGGACGGTCGCCATCACCGGCATCGGTTCACAGGGCGAGGCCCTCGCGCTGACGGCCGAAATCAAGGGGCCCGTCCGGTCAGCCCTCGACATTGTCGCGCACCCGCGTCTCGATCTTCTGTCCAGGGTCGGGCTGAACAGAGAGGGTGCGGCCGGGACGCACACAACCCGGCTGGAGATAAACTTCCCGCTGATTACCGACCTGAAAGCCGAGGAAGTCCGCGTCAGATCGGCATCGACAATCACAGACCTCGTCCTCACCGACGTCGTGAAAGGACGCGGCATCACCGGCGGCGCTGTATCACTGGATGTAGATAACGCTTCCATGACCGCCAAAGGCCGCGCGATGTATGCAGGCGCCGCAGCCGACTTCGAATGGCGGCAGGATTTCGACACTTCCGCCAACGTCCACACACGCATCTCGGCAAAGGCGACGCTGGATGCCGAAATGCGCGCGCTCTTCGACGTCTATATGCACGAGCAGATTCAGGGGCCGGTCCCGATAAGCCTTATCTACGAGCAGCGACGCGACAACATCGAAACTTTCTCGGCAGGTCTAAATCTGACCGATTCCACGTTCACGCTGCCCGGATTTGAATGGGTGAAGCCCGCGGGCGCAGAAGCGACCGCCGAGATCGCAATCCTTATGACGGATGGCAGAATCACCGAATTGCCGGAATTCCGCATAAATGCGGGCGCTTTCAGGGCCGCCGGCAAGGGCACCTTCGGCCCTGCCGCCAAGGGGTCCGGTTCCCCGAATACGATAAGCGGCCCAGTTATCGAATCGCTCGATATCGAGAGCTTTATTCTCGGAACCACCTCTTTCTCGGCAACCGTGCGGCGTGCCGCCGACCGTTCCTTCACCATCGATGTAAGCGGCGGGGGTTTCGATGCTGCGCCCTTCATCAGCCAGGACCTCGGGGGAATCGATGCACCGGAACTGCCCGCGTTAAGCCTTACCGGCACATTCGGCCGGTTCTGGATCGGCCAGGGGGCGCCTGCCAGCAATGTGCGCATGGAACTGAAGCGCGAAGCGACGAAGTGGCAGCGCATCGTTATCGAAGGCGCGCTGCCCGACGGCGGAAAGGCCATTTCGATCAAGATGCTGCCGACCCCCGAAGGTCATAGCCTCACGATTTATTCGGCGGATGCCGGGTCTCTGCTGAAAGCGATGGATGTCTCGGAGTCAATCCGCACCGGTGTCATCGAGATCTCGGCAAGCAGAATGGGCGGACCGGACGCCCCGTGGCGGGGAATCGCCGAAATGAAGCGTTTCAGAGTCGCCAATGCCCCGAATTTCGCCAGACTTCTGACACTCGCCTCTCTTACCGGAATTAATGACACGATCGCCGGAAAGGGGATCGCCTTCTCAAGTCTGAGTTCTCCCTTTGTATTCGAAAATGAAGTCGCAACGATTGAGGAAGCGCGGGCGTTGGGCTCCGAACTGGGGATTACGGCGTCGGGAAAAATCGATTTCGGCAAGGATGCCATCGATATCGACGGCACCATCATTCCGGCCTACACCATCAACAGTCTGCTGGGACAGATCCCCGTCATCGGCACCCTACTAACCGGTGAAAAAGGGGGCGGCATCTTCGCCGCATCCTATAAAATCAGCGGCCCGGTCGACAAACCGCAAATTTCGGTCAACCCACTCTCCGCCCTGGCGCCCGGGTTCCTGCGAAAGCTTATTGACGGCAGTGGAGCCAGCGCGACTGACAGCCCGGCGCCGGATCAGCCGGAAAGTCAGCGCCGGTAGTAATCAGCGCAATCCGTTTGAATATCTGTTAATATACGTGAAAATAAATTTTCGCTGGCGCTTCGCGGAAAAATCTGACCCGATGCGTGACAACGGCCCGCTAAGCAACTGTTTCAAAACATTTCTGATCAAGAATTTAGGCAAAATATTAATAAAATGTTTACTATTCGGGTGCTCTATATCACTTGCTTCGCTTGCGCCTGATAGACTGCACCGTCAGAGGATAAATCGTGACAATTCATCGGCTCTTTGCACTCCCATCATTACTTGTCTGCTCTTTCGTCCTGACGGCAACACTGCCGGCAACCATTCAGGCCTCGCAGAAAAAGTGCTTATTTATCTCGTCCTATCACAAAGGCTATGCCCATGCGGACCAGATCGAAGCCGGCGTCCGCGATACGTTGAAAGGGCATTGCGAGCTTCGTCAGTTCGACATGGATTCGAAGCGTCGCAGCGCCAAGGATCAGATCAAACAGAGCGCGTTGGCCGCGAAGGAAATCATCGAATCCTGGAAACCCGATGTGGTGGTGACGGCCGACGATATTGCCGTCAAATACCTGATCGAGCCGTTTTACAAGAACAAGAAAACCCCGTTCGTGTTCAGTGGGCTGAACTGGACGGCGGCGGAATACGGACTGCCCTACGAGAATGCGACCGGCATGATAGAGGTCGCACCGGTCGGCGCGATGCTGGATCGCGCAGCGGAAATGGTTCCCCAGTTCCGTCGGGCCTTCTATATCGGTGCCGAGGCACTGAGCGAACACAAGAACCTCAAACGCTTCCAGGTGGCCGCCCAGAAAAAAGGCTTTGTACTGGACCATGCACTCGTCGGAACCACCGACGAATGGATCGAGACATATGCGCGGGCGCAGAAATACGACGTCGTCGTGATCGGCAATCGTCATGGCATCAAAGACTGGGACGAGGATCGCGCTATCGCCGCCATCCTGAAAACCACACGCCGGCTCAGCGTCACCAATCATGGCTGGATGATGCCCTATACAATCCTTGGCATGACCAAGGTTTCGCGCGAACAGGGCGAATGGGCCGGAAAAACGGCGGTCCGCATCCTGAACGGACACCCGATATCGGCGATCCCCGTCGTACCGAACCGGCAACGCGATATATGGATTAACAGCAAGATTCTTTCAGTGTCAGGTATAACACTGCCGCAGGGTGTTCTGCGCAAAGGAAAGAAAATTGCCGGACTCGCTCGGTAGACGCACCAATCCAATCGTCGGCAAACTGTTCAAACCTTTTGAGCTGCTGGCCTTTGCGCTTTCAAGTTTCGCTATCTGCGGCACTATAGGCGCGACCGCGGTATGGCTGGATATCGATGCCGCAAAGCTGGAATTCAGCCGCGAGGTCGATACACTTCGGAACGACATTACCCGACGATTCAGCAGCACCGAGGCCGTCCTGACATCACTGGTCGGCCTTCAGCAGGCCAGTGACGTCTTCAACAAGCATCAGTTCGGGGCATTGTCCCGGGAGCTCCTGAATGCCTATCCCTTCATTCGGGCCATCGCAGAGATCGGGGTAATTCCCCGGGATCAGCGCGCCGCGTTCGAAAGCGCGATGGAGGATGACGGGTTTCTGAACTTCACGGTAAAAGAAGGCTCAATCAGCGGATCGCAATCACCCGCTTCGGACCGCGCCGTCACCAAGCCCATACGCCTTTTCGAACCTTTCGATCCTGAATTCGCGGGATTGATCGGCTTCGATGTCGAATCCGACCCCTCGCTGTCCAGCGCCGTGCGACGCGCGATTAGCAGCGGGAAGGTCATCGCGTCGGATGTCGTTTCCATTCCAGGCAATCCCACCGGTTTCTTTGCATTCAAGGCCTATTATCTCGGTCATGTCGCTCCGACCACTGCCGAAGAACGGGTCGCGCAGATAAGCGGACTCGCGGCGGTTTATCTCCGACCCGATCAGCTTCTGGAAGGTGTCTCATTGCCGGACCGGGATTACGGTATGCGTTTGTTAAGTCCTGCCGATGTGACAGGCGAGCCGGACGCCGGTCTCGGCACGCCCAATAGGACGCTGGTGGAATATCCGCCAGTCCGCCCGGGCGGCATTGCCGGCGCCCTCAAGCCCTTTATCGCCAGGTCGCCAATCTACCACCAGGGCCGACTGTTCACGCTTGAGGTCTCGTATTATCCGAAGCTCGGCACGATCAAAATAGCCCCGATTATTATGCTGGTGCTGATGGCCGCCGCCGCCTGCGGGCTGGCGTTCCTGGTTCTGCGCAAACATCGTATAGGCCTTCGCCAGCAGAAAGACGCCGAGGCCGTTCTCCGCGATAGCCGGGAACAGTTCCGGGACTATGCCGAGGTCGCATCGGACTGGTACTGGTCGACCGACGAGAACCTGAAATTCAACTACGTTTCCGCCCAGATTACCGAGGCAACCGGCCTGCGCCCGGAATCCATGATTGGCCGGGACCAGGCAACCGTCCGCGACAAGTTCGCCGGCAATCCGTCTGAAGTGTTGGAGTTACAGGAGCACCTCGACGACCTCGCCAATGCGCGCCCGTTCAAGAATTTTATCCGGCGCTATGTCGCAAAGGACGGGACCGAGCAATGGTGGTCCATCAGCGGTAAACCCGTCTTCGATCCGTCTGGCGACTTCAAGGGATATCGCGGCACCGGCAGCAATATCACCGAAGGGGTGCAGGCACGCGAAGCGCTGTTGATCTCAAAGGAAGAGGCCGAACTGGCAAACCGCGCCAAATCCGAATTCATCGCCAATATGAGCCACGAACTCCGCACGCCCCTCAATGCGATTATCGGATTTTCAGGCCTGCTTCAGCAGGAACCTTTCGGCGACCTGGGCCACGGGAAGTACCGCGAATATTCGAAGGACATATATGAATCCGGCGAGCATCTTCTGTCCCTCATCAACGACATTCTCGACCTCGCCAAAGTAGAATCGGGCAATGCCGATCTGTACGAAGAAGAGATCGATTTCGCCAAACTGGCGAAGGGGATAGAAGTCATTCTGCAGCACCAGATCGCAGAGCACGCTATTGATTGTCAGCTTTTGCTTCCGCCTGAGCTCCCGTCGATCAAGGGGGACGAACGCAAAATCAAACAGGTTCTGATGAACATTATGGGCAATGCCATCAAGTTCACCCGGCCGGGCGGCAAGGTGACCCTAGAGGCATCCGTCTCCCCGGACGGGTATTTCGTTTTCCAGGTGCGCGATACGGGGATCGGCATGTCGGAAGACGATATTCCGGCCGCGTTCGCCAAGTTCCGCCAGATCGACAGTGCGCTCAACCGCGAGTTCGATGGCACGGGACTGGGCCTTCCGCTCGCCCGCGGCCTTGTCGAACTCCACGGCGGCACAATCGGAATCGAGAGCAAGCTGGGTCATGGGACTGCCGTCACCATCCGCCTGCCCGAATCGCGGATCGTCCGGAAAGAAGCGGATCCCCTGGGCAAAATACTCGCCACCGACATCGTTACCGACGACAACGCCAACCTGGATTCCGGATTGAGTACCGACCAGACGATCGCGGACAAACGGATGATCGGATAGGTTTTCCGTTTTCCCGGATGTCGTCGCAGGCGGGCTACCGCCCAGCTAATACTTCAACAACAACGCCACGCCGCTGACCAGCAGCAACACGCTTATCATGCGCGTAAACAAGGCCGGCGACAGGTTCGAATGCACCCGCCCGCCGATAAAGAGGGCAATGGCGACGATCGGCAATGCCGCCGCGATGTACAGCAGCGCAGTGCGATCGAAGAAACCAAATATTGTGTAGCCACCGAGCCTGATTCCGCCATCTATGAGAAAATTCGCGGCGAAAGTTGCCCGTAATGCGCTCTTGTCCAGCCCGCGCAGGCCAAGATAGATGATATAGAACGGACCGCCCGCGCCGAACACGGTGCCGATCAGCCCGCCCAGCGCGCCGCCCGGGACGGCGAACAGCCGGGATCCGCGGAGTACCGGCAGCGGCAACAACTGATAGACCGCATACACCATGATGAATACGCCGAGCGCCTGGGCCAGCGTCGCGGAATTCAGCTTTTCCAGGAGCGACAGACCAATCGCCACGCCGATCAGCGTGAACGGAATCAGGGGCAATTGTTCGCGCCATGCGATCAGTTTCCGGTTGCGAAGTCCCTGGCTGGCGGAACCGACATAGTCGAGCAGCACGATGATCGGGACGACGAGCTGCAGCGGAAAAAACAGGACCAGCAGCGGTACCGAAATCAGCCCCGACCCGAACCCGGCTATGCCGCGGACGATATAGGCGATAAAGAGTACAGTGGCCGAAAAAGCAGCGACGCCAGTATCTATTTCCAAGTCTGCTCGCAATCAGCCACGTGCCGGTTCTCGTTATTATGTATTGAGTAGGTGAACCCGCGAACACTATCAGGTCTTCACGATGGCGCGAAAGGTCCGCGCATCATCTGCCCCGTTATCCTCGGGCAGTGCGAATCGAATGCCGGTTAACGATGCCCGTCGCCGCCCCTCGGCTCCCTGCCCCGTCAGGCGGCGGGAACCGCGTCGACGGCCGCCGGCGGCACACCGTCGAGCTCTATACCGCCTTCGGTCCGGAGCCAGTAGCGCAGCAACAGCCGCCCGCCTTCGGACTGCACCGACGGGTCGCTGAAGCCTGTCCGGCCATGGGCGATCTGCATGTTCTGGGCGCAGACGACCTGCCCCGGCCTCAGCCGAAAGGCGATACGGTTTTCCGGGGCTTCGACTGCCCGCTGCATCGCCGCCAGCGCCGCCAATCCGGCGGGATCCATATCTTCTTTCATCAACCGGTAGCCGTTACGGATATAGTCATCGTAATAGCGCACCGACAGGGTATCCCCGTGGCGTGTGAAAACCGGCAGCCAGTTGGCCGGTGTCTCGTCCGGATCGTGCTCGGCCTGGCGGTCCCACCAGAACGGCTCGTACAGGCGCTTCAGGTGTTCCGGGTGATTTTCCAGCAGGTCGTTATGGGCCGATACAAGGCTGGCGATCAGGCTTTCACCGCCCGCCTCCGCCTGGCGGATACAGGTCAATGAAAAGAAATCAGGCGTCATCGCCAGAAACGATCCGTCGGTATGAAATTCCTGGCTGAGATTCGTGACCGAGCGGCGCACGCCGTATTCGAGCTTCGCGCCGGTATCGCGCACGTCGTACACCCGATGCCCCTGCCACTTCTGCATGATCGGCGGCGCGATCATCTCGTTGAGCAGCCAGGTCAGCGCGCGGTTTGCAGGATCGGTCCAGGTCTCCACCGGCATCCGATCCAGCATGACAAAGCCGAGGCCGCTGCTCAGCCGGGCGCGCACGTCAGCCATCAAATCCGTCGTCGCCGGCCAGTCGAAACTGTCTGGCGAAAGCGTATCGAGCGGCTCGTCGTATTCTTCGAGCGCGCCTGCGATGATCTCGAACTCCTGCAGCGCGGCGTCGGGGATCCGGATTTTCCAGTCGGCCTCGGTAAGGTCGGATGCGCGCCAGGCGCTGCCCATCGGCAATGGCGCATCCGGCACGCCGTCCCCCGGGGCGTGCTGGGTCGCCCCGATGCGCCGGTCGATATCGATAAGGACGGTCTCGCCGTCGCGATACTGCATATCTGAATCCGCCATAGTCCCGATCCTGTCGTCTGTCCGATATCTGGTTTGCACGCGTCGCGTTTATTGCGCCGCAGCATCCTCCGGTCAGGCTGCTTGCTCGGCAGCGCTCTGACAACTATTTATCGCAAATTTTATATGTTTTTTTGTTTCACCTTTGGGTTAAGCAATTGGTTATTAACCTTTTTTCACTCTACGTCGCTGGTTTTCATCACACATCGGCGTTCGGGACAACTGGCCCTTCGGATGACGCGTATCGTGCATACCCTGTTTGCTGTCCCCGCACCGGACAAGCCGTTCGTGATGCTTTGACAGCCGCGGTGATCCCGTTAGGATTTGGAAAATCACCCCACCAGGCTGCGCTTTTTCCCGCGCAGACCAATACGCAGGAGAAAGACTAAATGGCGCGGATCAGAGTACCTTATGAATATGACGGTCGCGAATTCGAAGGCATGCTGGTCTATGATGAGGCGGTCACCGAAAAGCGTCCTGCGCTGTTCATGCAGCCGGACTGGCTCGGGGTCTGCGATCATTCAGCCGATATGGCCGCGCAGGCGGGCGGTTCGGACTTTGTCATGATGGTCGCCGACATGTTCGGCAAGGGGTATGGCGAGGTTCAGCGCACCCAGGAAGAACTCGGTACCGTCGCTCGGGCAACCCGCAACAACCTGCCCTTCGTCAAGGGTTGCGGCGCGGCGGCCTTTGCGGCATTGACGGCGGCCGCCGACGAGCACGGACTGATCGATACCAAGCGGATCGGCGCAATCGGCTACTGCATGGGCGGCGGGTTCGTTCTCGAACAGGCCCGCGCCGGCGCGGATTTCAAGGGTACGGTTGTCTTTCACGTGACCCTGCCCAACCCGGTCGATCCCGACACAAAGCCCGATTTCAAGGGACGCGTTCTGGCCATTCACGGCTCCCACGATCCGGTAACGCCAAAGCCGCAGATGGATGCGCTCGAAGCCGAATTCGCGGCAAACGGTGTCGACTGGCAGCTCGTCAATTTCGGCCATGCGGTGCATTCCTTCTGCGTACTGGGTGCCAACAGCGCTCACCAGCGCTATGACGACAGGCTGTGCCGCCAGTCCTACCGGATGATGCGCGATTTTTTCGCGGAGACGTTCTGAGCCGCGGCCGTTTAATCTGTATCAAGGCCGTACAACGGCCCCGCCCCTAAACTCCTTTTCCAACCTTGGCGTGGCGCGCCGATCAAACGGAAAGGAGCACGGAATGGTCGAAAAATCTCACACTGCCGCGGGCAACGATATCGGCTGGTGGCCCAGCATGTACGAACCCGTACGCAATATGGGGCGCAAGATTGCCGATTTCTTCGCCCCCGATGCCGATGCCGCAGCGACAAAGGACGCCTATGTCATCAATGTCGAGCTGCCGGGCGTTTCGGCGGATGATGTCCATGTATCCGTTCAGGATCATGTGCTCACCGTGAAGGGAGAAAAATCGTCCGAACACGAAGAAAAAGGCAAATCCTATTTCTTCTCGGAACGCCGTTACGGCGCATTCCAGCGGTCGTTCCGGTTGCCGCCCGATGTCAGCGAAGATTCGATATCGGCCGACTTCAAGGACGGCATCCTGACCCTGAATGTGCCGAAGCAGGGTCCCGAGAAGAAGAAACGGGAAAAGAAAATCGACGTCCGCCAGATGTAGGTTCCGGTTACTCCCGACTCTGAAAAACCCGGTTCGCCTGCGCCGGGTCACGGGCGACGTGACGACACTGCCGCACCGCACTGGAACGGACCCGGCACCAACGGTATTCTGCCGGCTGGCAACAGGGAAAGAACATCGACATGACGGCATTGCGTATCGGGATCTGCGGCGGCGGGGTCGGCGGGCTCGCCGCTGCAATCGGCCTGCGGAAAATGGGCCACGAGGCCATTGTGTTCGAGAAAGCATCGCAGTTTCTGCGCATCGGGGCGGACGTCAACCTGACCCCCAATGCCGTCCACGCGATCGACCGTCTGGGCGTCGGCGAAGTCCTGCGCCGGACGGCTGCCCGGCCGACATTCCGGATCAGCCGGACGTGGGATACCGGCGAGGAAACTTCCCGCCTGCCGATGAGCGACGCGGCGGAGAAAACCTACGGCGCGCCGCAGCTGACGATCCACCGCGCCGATCTGCTGAAAGCGATGGAAGCGGAAATACCGGCCGACCGGCTGCATCTCGGGAAATCCGTCTCCGGGATCGTCAACGACGATACACGGACCGCCATCCTGTTCGCCGACAGATCGTCCGAAGACGTCGATGTGATCATCGGCGCCGACGGTATTCATTCGGCCGTACGCAACGCCATGTTCGGCAAGGATGACCCGAAATTCTCGGGCATTGTCTCCTACAGGTCCGTCATCCCGCGCGAAAAGGCAGGCGATATCGCCAACCTGGATGCATTCACCAAGTGGTGGGGACCGACGCCGGAGGTCCAGATCGTCACCTTCCCGCTGACCCTGGGGAAAGAGATATTCGTCTTCGCCACCACGCCGCAGGAAGGCTGGACCGAGGAAGGCTGGACCCTGCCCGGCGACGTAGATGAACTGCGCCGCGCCTATGAAGGCTTCCACCCGGAAGCGATGGCGCTGCTGAACGCCTGCACGGAGGTGACCAAATCGGCGCTGCATATCCGCGAGCCGATGGAAAGATGGTCTATCGCCAATGCGACCCTGCTCGGCGACGCGGCTCATCCGATGGTGCCGTTCATGGCCCAGGGTGCCTGCATGGCAATCGAGGATGCCGTCGTACTGGCCCGCGCGCTGGAAGGCGCCGGTCGCGACGACGTGCCCGGACGCCTGCGCGCCTACGAAAACGCCCGGCTGGAGCGCACAGCGAGTATCCAGCGCAACTCCCTCGCCAATGAGTGGATGAAGGAACAGGGCAACGCAGACTGGGTCTACGGGTACCATGCCTGGGAGACGCCGCTGGACGTGGCCGGCGGGGCCTGAACCCGGCCCCACTGCGCACGCGGCAGTCGCTTGCCTGCCGCTTCAGCCGATGGCTTTCCACGCTGCGTGATAGGCCCGCAGCAGCCAGGCATTGAATTGCACAAGCGTGGTTTCAAGCGGCATGTAATGACGTCCGTCCGGCGCGAAGCGGGACTTCTTGCCCGACTGCACGCCGAGATTGACCGGAATATCCTGTACCCAGATTTTCTTGCCGCCCGCGCGCACCGCCGCGGCGCGGTCTTCAAAATCGTCGGCCTCGCAGGTCGAGCGCGGCAGAAGCCAGCCGCCCGCCGTTACCCGGTCGTTCGATGCCAGCGTCGCCTCGACGCCGACGGCGCTGATCAGCTGATAGGACACGGCCCCCGGCGCGAAGATGATGGTCATACCCGGCGGGATCATGGCGAAGGTCACATGGCTGCGCTGGTAGGCCGACAGGGTTTCGATCGCGGGAAATTCGGCTTCCGGCCCCCAGCCGTCTTCCATCATGCCGCCATCCGGGCTGAGCAGCGGCACGGTGCGCACGATCGCATTGTCGCCCGCCGCCATCGGCGTGAACTCGACTCCGCCATCGGGATGGATGCTCGGCGCAAAATCGTGGGTGCCGATATGGACGAATTCCGGATGATAGGCGTCGGTGAAGTTTTCCGCGTGAATTTTCCAGTTCCACGTCAAGGGCGTGTCCGACATAGTCGGCGGCACGGCCACCAGATCCGCGTCCTCATAGCCCTCCCAGAACGGCTCCAGCTTCGCGAGGCTCGGGGCGAGCGGGGCCGCGTCCTCGTCCAGATTCACGAACAGGAAGCCGTGCCAGTTCTCCAGCCGGATCGCGGGCAGACGCACCTCTTTGCGCAGGCAGTCATGGGTTGCCTCGTCATCGATGCGGGTCGCCGCGACAAAGCTTCCCTCCAGATCGTAGCGCCAGAAGTGCAGCGGACAGCGAAACGCCCTGCCCGCCGATCCGGGCTCCGTCGCGATAACCTGTCCCCGGTGCTGGCAGACGGCGCTCATCGCGCCGATGGTGCCGTCCCCGCGCCGTACGACCAGCAGCGGCTCGTCGCCGATGGTCGGTGTGAGGAAATCGCCGGGCTCGGGAATCTGTTCCTGCCGTCCGACACATATCCAGCTGCGGGGAAACACCTGAGTGCGTTCGAATTCAAAGAAGGCGGCGGACGTATAGCATGCCGCGGGCAGCATCGGGGCCGTGTCGTCGTGCCCGGCGGCATCTGGCAGCGCTTCGAGAACGCTGCGCAGGTCGGCATCGGAATCGATCATGGGGGTCATTTCACTCTCTCCTCCCGGCAGGACGGCTCGCCGACCGTAGGATTACTGCAAAAACCATGCCATTCGCCCTTGTCATCCCCGCGCCGTTTTATGGGCCTTTCGCGGCGCGAACAAGGACGCCCACCCCGGCTTGTTGGCGATAATTCGGCCGCAACGCCCATTATTTGGGCTTCGACCGGCGCAGATGTCCTTTTCCTTCAGGCCGCCGGCGGCAGCGACCCGCCAACGGCGGGAATCTCGAGCATCCGGTCATACCAGGCGGAGAGCCCCGGGCAGCCGTCGCGCCAGGCCATGTCTGGCAGGCGGCGATGGACATCGAGGGCGCAGAACAGAAGCAGCTGCGGGATATTCACCCCCGAACCCGTCAGCGCCAGCGGCGCGAAGCCGATCTCGCCGTCGAACATGTGCGCCAGCCGTCCGGCGCGGCGTTGCTCCTGCGCGATGATACCGGGCGATTGTTCATCCGCCGGCCGGATGACTTCCCGCGCCCACACCGAAACGCCGTCGAGCATGCTGCGCGCCGACGCTTCCAGACGGCGGAACCGCCAATAGGCCTCTTCGCCGGCCTCTGCCGGTTCGGGCCGCGCAAACCTGCGGGGCTCGGCGAGACGGTCGAGATATTCGACAATGACATCGGTGTCCTCGAAGCCAGACCCGTCCTCGAGCCGCAGGAAAGGGATGCGCCCCGACGGATTGACGGCAAGCAGCGGATCATCCGGCACCCGCGTCTTGGTCCAGACGAGCTCGACGTCGTCTTCGAGCTTGAGCTCGAGCCGCACGATCATCGCGAGCCGCGCATAGGGCGAGGTGGGGGTGACATAGAGTTTCATGGCGGCGCTCCTCCTCCGCGACCGTCTCCCCGCAACGGCGGGAACCGGCCGTCCTGCGTATTCACGTCCGCGACAGGATCACCAGCGGGATTTCCCGCGAACCCGCCGCCTTTTCCTGATAGGCATCGTAGGGCGGATAGATATCCGTCATGACCGGCCACAGCCGGGCGCGCTCCGCCGGGTCCGCCGTGCGGGCGGTCGCCGCGAACACGTCCGCCACGACCTGCACCTCCACCGAGGCATCGGCGAGGATGTTGAAATACCAGCCCGGATGGGACGGCCGCCCGCCCTGCGAGGCGATGACGACGTAATCCTCCCCGTCCCGCCCGTAGATCAGCGGCGTGGTCCGCGCCGCACCCGATTTCCGCCCGGTGGTGGTCAGCAGCAGGCAGGGAAAATGCCCCTTCCCGTCGAACCCGGTCCAGATATGCCCGTCCGCACCGTTAGAGGCGCGGTAGCGCTCGACATGTTCTTTCGCGAAGGCGGGTTGGGTCATTGATTACGCCTTTCAGGCCGCTCGGTATTTGCGAGCCTGCCTTATCCCACCCGCACCAGCACATGGCGTTTCTTGCCCGCCGACAGCTTGATCACGCCGTCCGCGTCGGCTTCTGTGGCCGAGACCGGGGCGTTCTCGTCTTTCAGCTGCACATCGTTGACGCGCGCACCGCCGCCGCGGATCAGGCGGCGGGCCTCGCCGTTGCTGGTGGCGAGGCCGGCGCGGGCGAACAGGGCGAAGGCGGCAATGCCGTCGGCCAGTTCGGCGGCGGGGATATCGACCGTCGGCAGGCCCGCGGCGGACTGGCCCTGCTCGAACGTTTCGGCCGCCGTCCTCTCCGCGTTCGCGGCGGCATCGGCGCCGTGGCACATGGCGGTTGCGGCGTTGGCGAGGATTTTCTTGGCCTCGTTGATCTCAGCATCCTTCAGCGCTTCGAGCTTCTCGATCTCCGCCAGCGGCAGGTCGGTGAACAGGCGCAGGAACCGGCCGACATCGGCATCCGCCGTGTTGCGCCAGAACTGCCAGTAATCGTACGGGCTGACCCGGTCGGCGTTGAGCCACACCGCGCCGTCGGCGGTCTTGCCCATCTTCGCGCCGGACGCGGTGGTGATCAGCGGCGCGGTCAGGCCGAAGAGATGGGCCCCGTCGACACGGCGGCCGAGCTCCACGCCGTTGACGATATTGCCCCACTGGTCCGAGCCGCCCATCTGGAGGATGCAGCCGTGACGGCGGAACAGCTCCGTGAAGTCATAGGCCTGGAGGATCATGTAGTTGAACTCGAGGAAACTGAGCGGCTGTTCGCGCTCCAGCCGCAGCTTCACGGACTCGAACCCGAGCATGCGGTTGACCGAGAAATGCCGTCCGAAATCGCGCAGGAACGGGATGTATTCAAGCTTGTCCAGCCAGTCGGCATTGTCGACCATGATCGCATCGGTCGGCCCGTCGCCGAAGGTCAGGAACTTCTCGAAAATACCCTGGATGCCGGCCTTGTTCGCCGCGATCTGCTCGTCCGTGATCAGCTGGCGCGCCTCGTCCTTGCCCGACGGGTCGCCGACCTTGGTGGTGCCGCCGCCCATGAGCACGATCGGCTTGTGGCCCGATTTCTGGAACCAGCGCAGCAGCATGATCGGCAGCAGCGAGCCGACATGCAGGGAATCCGCCGTGCAGTCGAAACCGATATAGCAGAGCTTCGGCGCGCCCCCAGTCGCGATTTCGCCCAGCGCGGCGTCCAGCGCATCGGTATCGGTGCATTGATGCACGAAACCGCGCTCGGTGACGGTTTTCAGGAAAGCCGATTTCAGCTCGGTCATGATTATTCAGTCCGGTTCGGTGTGGCGCAATATTGAGACGCCGCGTCGTATCACAGGATGGTTTCCGTATCAAAGGATCAGGGCGGGAATTCATCGGGCGGGATTCCCGCCGGATCGCCAAAAATAATTGACGCAACCGCGCCCGCCCCACAAACTCGTCTGCACACCAGCAGAAAGATCGCCATGAAACCGCAGCGCTACGGACCGTTCAAATACACCCCGATCAACCGCCGCCCGAAGATCACCTGGCCGGACGGCAATCATGTCGCTCTCTGGATCATCCCCAATATAGAGACATTCCCCCTGAACGAGCCGGTTCCCGGCGGCACCGGCGTGGTGCCGGACGTGATCAACTGGGCGCCGCGGGATTACGGCGCGCGGGTCGGCGTGTTCCGCATCATGGACACCCTGGAAAAGCACGGCATGCGGGGCACGGTCGCGCTCAACAGCGAGGTCTGCGCCGACTATCCCGAGATCATCGAGGATGCGAAGGCGCTGAACTGGGAATTCATGGGCCATAACCAGTCGAACAGCCGCTATCTCCACCTGATGGACGACGCTCCCGGCCGCGAGGTCGTGGCCGCCACGCTCGACCAGATCGAAGGCGCCACCGGCACCCGGCCCAAGGGCTGGCTGTCGAGCGGGCTGCAGCAGAACTGGACCACCCTGGAAGCGCTGATCGACGGCGGCGTCGAATACGTCGCGGATTTCATCAATGACGACCAGCCCTACGTGATGGATGTCGACGGCCGGCAGATCTGCTCGATCCCGTATTCGGGGGAAATCAACGATCTGCCGCAGTTTATCCGCCACAGCCGCACCGCCGAAGAATTCACCGACATGATCCGGCGCCAGTTCGACACGCTGTACCGGGAAAGCGTCGAGACCGGCTCGGGCCGGGTGATGGCGATCTGCCTGCACCCCTTCGTCATCGGCGTGCCGCACCGGATCAGCGCGCTGGACGATGCCCTGAAATACATTTTCGGCCATGACGGCGTCTGGAAGGCCACCGGCAGCGAGATTATCGAGCACTACCTCCAGGGCGAGACGTTCTAGCCGTGGCGGCGTTCGAGCCCATATGGGCCCTCGGCCTGATGAGCGGCACGTCCATGGACGGGATTGACGCCGCCCTGATCGAAACCGACGGCGAACGCGTCATCGCGTTCGGCCCCGCGGCGACGACGCCCTATGCCGAAGACGTGCGCGAGGCGATCCGCTCTGCCCTCGGACAGGCCCACCCCGACCCCGCCATCGCCCGCGACCTGACCGACGCACATGCAGACTGTATCCAGGCCATACTTTCTCAATACCCTGAATACAAAGGGAAAGTGACCCTGGTAGGCCTCCACGGCCATACGGTATTACATTCCCCTGAAAGACGTCTGACCCTGCAGATCGGCGACGGGCCGCGCCTTGCGGAACGGGTCGGCATCGACGTCGTATCGGACTTTCGCAGCGCCGATGTCGCCGCCGGCGGACAGGGCGCACCGTTCGCGCCGCTGTTTCACCGCGCATTGTGCAGCATGATGGACCGTGACACCGATGGTCCGGTCGTGGTGCTCAATATCGGCGGTATTTCGAACGTCACCTGGATCGCGGGGGCCGATACCGACCCGGTCGCATTCGACACAGGCCCGGGCAACGGCCTCATGGATGAATGGGTGGAAAGCACTACCGGCCTCAAATGCGATCTGGACGGGCAGATCAGCGCCAAGGGCCGTGTTGACAGCACTACCCTGGGCAGACTGCTCGACAATCCCTATTTCGACGCCCCGCCGCCGAAATCCCTCGACCGTCTGGATTTCTCCATCGACGCGGTCCGCCACCTCACGCCCGAAGACGGCGCGGCGACGCTGGCGCGCTTTACCTGCGAGACCGTTGCCTCGAACCTGAAACACCTGCCGGCGTTTCCGGTGCGGATTCTGGTCACGGGCGGCGGGCGCCGGAATCCTACCCTGATGACAGGACTTGCCGACCTGACGGGGCTGCCTGTCGATCCGGTCGAAGCGGTCGGCTGGGACGGGGATGCGATAGAGGCGCAGGCATTCGGTTTTCTGGCCGTCCGGTCGTTGCGCGGCCTGCCGCTCAGCGTGCCTTCGACAACCGGCGTGCCGGTCCCCACCACCGGCGGGCACCTTCACCACGCAGCGTAACGCTGCAAGAATATTCAGTTAGTGACGCTGCGGCAGATCCAGAAACGCGTAGCGGTCGCCGCTGGTAACCCGCACCGAAATCACATCGTCTTCGCGCAGAACGGTGTAGCGGATCTCGGTCCCGGCCTCGCCCGCGCCCCACAGGGCCCGGTACATGTCCGCCAGGTTGTCTACCGGCACGCCCTCGACCGACAGGATGACGTCGGCGATCCTGAACCCCGCCCGCGCACCCGGGCCGTCCGCGGTCACGCCGGTAACGTATAATCTGTTTTCCGCCTCGGTGACGTGCACGCCGACCCACGGACGCGGCGGCCGCGAGACCCGCCCGTTACTGACCATCTCGTCGAAGACCGGGAACAGCTCGTCGATGGGCACAAACATGTTTCCGGGCCGGCTGTCGCCATCCTCACCCAGCGGCTGTTCCAGATACAGGGAGCCGACGCCCGCAAGCGCGCCGTCCGGGCCGATCAGCGCCGCGCCGCCCCAATAGGGATGCAGCGGCGTCGTGAAGACGGCATTGTCGAGCATGTATTCCCACGACCCGGCGAATTCCTGGCGGGCCACGACATTGGCGGCGATCGCCTGCGCGTAACCGCCATAGCCGGATACGACGACGGGATCCCCCGGCACCAGCGCCCTCGCCGATCCCAGCGCCAATGGCGCAACGTCCAGGGCACCGACCGCCCGCACCATGCCGAGCCCCGTCTCGTGATCGTAGGCAATCGCCTCTCCCACCACGGGTTCCGCGCGGCCGAGGATCGAAATCGTGACATCGCGCGCCTCGACGATGATATAGCCGATGGTGAGGATCAGTCCGTTCTCATCGATGACGATCCCCGCCCCTTCACGCTCCGGTCCGAGGGTCGAGGCCGTCGCGCAGCGCTGGTCGACATCGGCGTGCAGGCGGACAACGGCGGCGAGGGCCGGATCCAGGTCATACGAGAGAGACGCCCGGTCGGGACGCGGCGCCGTCGCGAGCGCCGGATGAAGCAGTTCCATCAATCCGGCGGGCCGGTGCCCGTTGGCCATGGGCACGCCGGTCATCAGGAATCCCCGCCGGCTTTTGCATCCGCCGCGCCGGCAACCCGCTGCGCCAGTGAGGCGGCCATGAACTGGTCGAGATCGCCGTCGAGCACGGCTTGCGAATTCGATGTCTCGACGTCGGTCCGCAGGTCCTTCACCATCTGATACGGATGGAGAACGTAAGAGCGGATCTGGTGGCCCCAGCCGATATCCGTCTTTGCATCCTGCTCGGCCTGGGCCGCTTCCTCGCGCCGCCGCAGTTCGGCTTCATAGAGACGGGCACGCAACATCCGCATGGCCTCGGCGCGGTTGCGATGCTGCGACCTGTCTGTCTGGCAGGCAACAACGATGCCCGTCGGAATATGGGTAATCCGGATCGCACTGTCGGTGGTGTTGACGTGCTGGCCGCCGGCCCCCTGCGACCGGTAGGTATCGATACGCAGGTCGCTCGGGTCCACCTCGACGTCTATTTCGTCGTCGATTTCGGGATAGACCCAGACGGATGCAAAACTTGTATGCCGCCGCGCACTTGAATCGTATGGCGATATGCGGACCAGCCGGTGAACCCCGCTTTCGGTCTTCAGCCAGCCATAGGCGTTATGTCCCTGGACGCGGATGGAGGCGGACTTGATGCCGGCTTCCTCACCCGGGCTCTCGTCCATCAGCTCGACCTTGTAGCCGTGGGCTTCGGCCCAGCGGCTGTACATCCGGAAGAGCATCTGCGCCCAGTCCTGGCTTTCCGTGCCGCCGGCGCCCGCATTCACTTCAAGGAAACAGTCATTCGCATCGGCTTCGCCCGACAGAAGCGTTTCCAGTTCCTGGGTCGCCGCCTGTTTCTGAAGCCGGACAAGCGCCTCCTCCGCCTCGGCGACGATCTCGGCGTCGTCCTCGGCCTCGCCCATTTCAATCAGCTCTATGCTGTCGCGGAGTTCCTGTTCGAGTGCCGTGAAATCCTCGATGGATTTTTCGAGGTGACCGCGTTCCCGCATCACCTTCTGTGCCCGCGCCTGATCGTTCCACAGATCGGGATCTTCGGCTTCCGCGTTCAGTTCATCAAGTCGTCTCGCTGCCTGAACGGGGTCAAAGATGCCTCCTCAGCAGTACCAGCGACTGCTCTATCTTGTCGGCCAAGGCCTGCATTTCCGCCCGCATGACGTCTCCCGTTGGATGGTTCCTAAAAGTGGCGACGGACCCGGCGCCGCCGTGTATCGTCCCCGTGTGCGCTCAGATAATACGCCAGGGCGAGGCCTGAACCTGCGCGTCCATCGCTATACGCGGTAAGTGCCGGACATCGCCTCACCCGTCAATACAGATCGCGCAGTTTACCCGCCGGTGCGGCTTCGCCGCCGACCGGCTGAACATTCGCACCGCTGCCGTCGAGGACCTGTTCCCCGCGCGTCGGGACCGTCCCCGGCAGAAATGCCTCCAGAATAACGCCACGCGTGCCGGGCCTCGGTGGCCGGCCGGTCTCCGGGTCGACCCGCACAAGCTGCAGCCCCGGCGGCACCCGGAACGGAATTGCCGGCTGGTTTTTCAGGGCTTCTTCCATGAATTTCTTGAAGACGGGCACCGCGACTGACGAGCCCGTCTCGCCCTTGCCCAGCGGGGTGGGATTGTCGAAGCCGATATACACGCCGACTGCCAGATCCGGAGAAAACCCGACGAACCATGCATCGCGGCTGTCATTCGTGGTCCCGGTCTTCCCCGCGAGCGGCTTTCCGATCGAATTTATCCGTCGGCCGGTTCCCCGTTTCACGACACCTTCGAGCATGGATACGATCTGGTAGGCCGTCTTGGGATCGGCAATCTGCTCCCGGTTGTCGGGGAGGGACGGCACCGTGTCGGCATTCCATTCGGTGTCCCGACATTCATTGCAGTCGCGCCGGTCATGGCGAAAAATAGTCCTGCCCGTGCGGTCCTGGATCTTGTCTATCAACGTCGGGCTGATGCGTTTGCCGCCGTTGACAAGCATGGCGTAGGCCGTGGTCATTCGCATCAGCGTCGTCTCGCCGGAGCCCAGCGACATGGATAACAACGGTGGCAGATTGTCGACGATGCCGAAACGTTTCGCATAGTCGACGACCGTCTCCATCCCGATATTCTGTGCCAGCCGGACGGTCATCAGGTTGCGCGATTTTTCGATGCCGAGCCGCAACGGGCTCGCCCCATAGAACGTGTTCGAATAATTGGCCGGCCGCCAGCGTCCGAGCCCCGGTCCCTGATCTATGACAAACGGGGCGTCGAGAATCTGGCTCGACGGAGTAAACCCCTTGTCGAGGGCAGCCAGATAGACAAAGGGTTTGAAGGCAGACCCGGGCTGGCGCTCTGCCTGGGTCACCCTGTTGAATTCGCTGATCTCTGCCGAAAAACCGCCCGACATCGCAAGGACACGGCCGGTATGCGGGTCGAGGGCCACCACGCCGCCGCTGACTTTCGGTATCTGGCGCAGCGCATAGGTATTCGCCGGCCAGCTCTCATCGTCATTCTTGCGTGTGACCGCCTCGACGGCGATGACATCCCCCACGGACAGCGCGTCGGACGGCTGCTTTATCGATGGGCCCCGGTCGCCATTCTTGTCGACAGGGCGCGCCCAGCGCAACTCGGCGAACGGAATTGTGCCCGTCGTGTCGTCGGCGAAACCAATGGTGACCTCGCTTTCGGACAGACCGCTGACCACCGCGGTCTTCCATTCCACGACATCGCCCGGCAGCGCGATGCGCGCCATCGCGGTTTTCCAGTCAGTGGCAAGATCAACGCGGCCCAGCGGACCCCGCCAGCCATGGCGCCGGTCATAGGCCGAAAGCCCGAAATGAAGAGATGAATCGGCGATGCGCTGAAGCCGGGAATCCAGCGTCGTGCGCACCGAAAGGCCACCACCGTAAAGCCCCTTGTCGCCATAGCGGTCCTGAAGCTCACGGCGGACCTCTTCGACAAAATAGTCGGCACGGGCGACATCGGCGCGCGTCGAGGGGCGAACGAGGACGGGTTTGCCCATTTCGACGGCCGCCGCGGTCAAGCCGATAAAGCCGTCGGCAGCCATGCGGTTCAGAACGTAGTCGCGCCGGTCCCGCGCGGCTTCAGGCCGGCGTACCGGATTGTAATTGTTCGGCGCCTTGGGCAACCCGGCGAGAAACGCCGTCTCTCCCAGCGTGAGGTCGTCCAGCGATTTGTCGAAATAGTTCAGCGCGGCCGCCGCTACACCGTAGGAGCCGAAACCGAGGTAGATTTCGTTCAGATACAGTTCGAGGATACGGTCTTTGCTGAAGGCGCGCTCGATGCGCAACGCCAGAATGACTTCCTTTGCCTTGCGCGCGATCGATACTTCGTTGGTCAGCAGGAAGTTTTTTGCGACCTGCTGGGTGATTGTCGACGCGCCGATGGGCCGCCGGTTACTGCCCATCCGGCTGATATTCGTCAGCATGGCCCGGACGATACCCGGGATATCGATTCCGGGGTGGGTGTAGAACATTTTATCCTCCGCCGAGAGAAAAGCCTTGATGATCTGTTTCGGCATCGCCTCGATGGGCACGAACACACGCTTTTCGCGTGCGAACTCCGCCATCAGGCGGCCGTCGCCGGCATGGATCCGGGTCACCACGGGCGGATTGTAATCGGCCAGTTGCTGATATTCCGGCAGGCCTTTGCCGAAATGATAGAAACCGTAAAGCACAGCCCCTGCGCCGGCGATCGCCAGCACAACGAACATCAGAAATATTGCCGCCAGAATTCTCATATCACGCTTTCTGGGCCTACCCGCCAATCACTGCCGCCACCAGGTGCGAACGCCCCCGAGTATATACTACAACCCTGAATATGGTCTAATTATGGCCTGTTCAGGGCCTGCTGGCGCTCGAAATAGCGGTCCACCGCCGTCGCCATGGCTTCGGCCAGTCGTTTGCGTTTACGCGGATTACGCAGCATCTGCTCGTCGGAGCGATTGGACAGATACCCGAGTTCGACCAGAACAGAGGGTATATCCGGCGCTTTCAGGACCGCAAAACCCGCAAACCGGTGTGTATTGCGCAGTAATTTCCGGGTTTTCCCCATTTCATCGACCAGTTTGCGCGCAAATACGGCGGATTCGTTCATTGTTTCGCGCTGGGCCAGGTCGATCAGGATGTTGACGACGTCATTCGACTGATCGTCTAGATCGACCCCCGCAATCAGATCGGCCTTGTTCTCTTTCCGGGCAAGCGCGTCGGCTTCCTTATCCGAAGCGCGTTCGGACAACGTGTAGACGGAGGTTCCCCGCACTTTGCTGTTGCCGATCGAGTCCGCATGGACGGAAATGAACAGATCGGCGCCCGCGCGACGGGCAATCGCAATACGGTCCCTCAACCGGATGAACACATCCTTGTCGCGGGTCAGTCTTACCCGGAACTTGCCGGTCGCCAGCAGGCTCTGTTTCAGCTCGCGGGCGAAGGCGAGAACGATATGTTTCTCCCACACCCCGGACCTGCTCATCGCGCCGGGATCCACGCCGCCATGGCCCGGATCGATAACGATCAGCTTCTTTTCGTCGGCGCGGGCCGGCGGGCGCTCGAACGGGACCGGTACGGGTGCGGGAAGCGATGCCGCCGCTGCCTCCGGTTGGCGGTCCGGACGCTTGTAAGACATCATGAATGCCTGACGGCTTGTCTGCGCGATGTCGACGACAAGCCTGTAGGACCTGTATTCGGGAGACGGGGGAATGATGAAAACCTTGGCAATCCGCACCGGTCCCGTGGAATCGAGCACGACACGCGACGCGCCGGGCCGGAACAGACCGAAACGCATACCTGTCACCAGGCCGCCCGTCGGGGCATTGCGCAGTTTCGGCGACCACGTAACCTCCGACATGTCCAGAACGACGCGATAGGGTTCCGGCAGAACAAAGGATCTGAACGTCACCGACCGGTCGATATCCAGCACGATCCGCGTTTTCGCCGAATACACGCCGACCCGCACACCCGTCACCTGCGGGGTCGCCGCCTGGACCGCAGTCGGCGTCATGGTCGCGGCGGAGAACAGCAGGAACAAGGTTGCGGAGGACACAGCGGCCGTCGAAGCGGCACAGAACGGAATCGCCAGGGCCGCAATGGCCGCAGACGCGGTCGGGATACGCTTCAGAAGTGTAAAAATACCGATCACATCACATATTTAGCATTTTAAAAACGGCAGTATACCAGATATATCCGAATGAGGGGGTGCTTTTCAACGCTTTCAACCGAAGCACCTCGTTAATATAAGTTGTACGGATGCTGGCCGGGGTCTATTCTATTCTCGCGAACGTCCGTAGGTGGACTGGAATCGTTTCCTTGCACCGCGTGGCCCTCCGGAATTCGGCGCAAATATCCTTGTTTTGAATATCTGCGCGAAATGGTGGATCGGCTGCGTTTTTCGCCTGCGGT